>Ga0099364_10000058_pt1 | contig 168081 bp, 143 predicted proteins | sample TergutTh196P3_FD_73070 | JGI IMG/M metagenome (GOLD analysis project Ga0099364, IMG submission 73070) | Microcerotermes parvus P3 segment gut microbial communities from Pointe-Noire, Republic of the Congo - Th196 P3 | ecosystem: Host-associated > Arthropoda: Insects > Digestive system > Gut ... | reverse complement strand
CCTGCCCGTCTTGGCGATGGATGGGAAACAGCAGAACCGGCGGAGGCGGGAATAGACGGCGAGGCGCTGAAAGAGGTGTACAGATATGTTCATGAAGACGACAATGCCTGGCAAATCAGAAGTTTGCTTGTATTCAGAAATAATAGACTTGTAGCAGAAAGTTACATGAAAGACCCTGATGACAGAACGAATCTTCATCCGCTTTGGTCTTGTACAAAAGGGTTTATCGGCATATTAACCGGAATAGCCGCAGATAAAAAATTAATTTCAATTGAAGATAAAATTTCCGATTTTTTCCCAAGCGCTCCGTCAAATAAAAAGGAAATAACCATTGAAAATTTATTAACGATGAAATCGGGAATTAATTATAACAATGATGGCTACAACGGGGAGGACGGGAAATTATTCCGTGAAATTCCGTCAAACAGCATTGATTTTGTCTTGGGTTTAGACATGCACGCTTCTCCCGCGACATCATTCAGATACAAAAATTCAGACCCGCATCTTCTATCTGCCATTATACAGGAAAAGGCTGGAAAAACAACACGCGATTGGGCAAAGGATATTCTTTTAGATAAAATTGGAATTACGAGATTAGAATGGCGTACCTATAAAGATGGAGTTACATTTGGCGGTTTTGGTATTTTATCAACACCGCGGGAGATGGGAAAATTAGGACAACTTGTGGCTAATGGTGGTATGTGGAACGGAGAGCAAATAGTTTCACAGCATTGGATTGATGAGATGACAAGGGCAAGAATCTTCGATACACCGACTGAATTCGCCAACATGGCTTTTTGTTACCTGTGGTGGAAAGATATTGAACGCGGTGCGGTTTTCACAATGGGACACGGCGGTCAGTACATAATAGTCAATAAAGACAAAAACCTGACAATAGTAATAACATCAGAACAGCACCCGGCCTTTGAGTTTAGTTTATTGCCTAATGATGTGATTTCAATTTACGACAGGATAAATAATATAGCAGAATGATGAATACGAAAAATGCACTGAAACAGAAAATTAATAAAAAAAATCCCAACATTTTCAAAATGAATTTGTTGGGATTTGATTATCAATTATCCATCTATTCATTATCCTTACTTCTGTCGAAGTAGTGGGTATGGAGGAGTTCGTGCGACAAGTGTCCGCAGGGTTCTCCGAGATACTCTTTGTAGATAGCCGCAATAGAAGGATTGAGGTGCGACTGGCGGAGGGTTCTGCTTTCGTCTTCACTGTAAATGGCTTTCAGGCGTTTCATTCTCACGTCCGGGTCATCGCTGCGGGGTTGTCCGCCGCCGCAAATACAGCCGCTGGGGCAGCCCATCACTTCAATGAAGTGATAAGGCGAGTTGCCTTTTACGATTTGATCCATTAAAATTTTTGCGCCTGACAATCCGCTGGTTACCGCAATTCTTACTTCAAAACCTTCAAACATTTTGTATTCGGGAAGCACTTTTTCAAGTTTTATCGTTGCTTCTTTAATTTGGTCAAGCCCTACTATAGGAGTTACGTGCAAATCTTCAAAAGGTAAGATCCTGCCGGTTATGATTACGTAAACGGTACGGAGCGCCGCTTCCATCACGCCGCCGGTAACGCCGAAAATGTCGGCGGCGCCGGTTGATTGTCCCATAGGATCGTCAAATTTTCCGTCTTCCAGACTGCGAAAATCAATACCGGCTTGCTTAATCATTTGTCCTAATTCACGGGTTGTAAGCACCGCATCAACATTTGGAACATTTCTGTTGATCATTTCTTCGCGCGAGGCCTCAAACTTTTTCGCCGTACAAGGCATGATAGATACGGTGTACATATTTTCCGATGCTACCTTGATTTTATCGGCATAATAAGTTTTGGCCAAAGCGCCCAGCATCATGTGCGGCGACTTACAAGTGGAAAGGTGAGGAGTAAGTTGCGGATAGTACGATTCAACATACTTAATCCAGCCCGGCGAACAACTTGTAATTATAGGAAGCACTGCTTTTTTACCGGTAAGCGCATTTATTGCCCTGTGTAAAAATTCCGTGCCTTCTTCCATAATGGTTAAGTCGGCAGCCCAGTCGGTGTCGAACACGTCGTCAACACCCAAAAGGCGCATGGCTGCAGCCATTTTGCCGGTTACCGAAGTGCCTACGGGATAGCCGAACATTTCGCCCAAGGCTACGCGTATTGCCGGAGCTGTTTGCATAACCACTCTCTTTTCGGGGTCGTTAATAGCCTCCCAAACTTTGGCAATATGGTCGGTTTCTTTCAGCGCGCCTACCGGACAAACTACGGTACATTGTCCGCAGAAAGCGCATTTAGCGCTGTCAATCGGCAATTCCATAGCCGGGGCAATCACTGCATCGAAGCCGCGGTTTTGCGCCTCAAGTATGCCGACTCCCTGTACGCTATTACAAGCCGTAACACAACGGCGGCAAAGAATACATTTCGATAAATCGCGTGTAATAGAGGGCGATACGTCTATCTGTTCGCGTGCACTGGTGGTATTGAAACGATTTTCCGTAATTCCCAACACTTCGCCTAACTGTTGCAGTTCACAGGATTGGTTGCGAACACAGCTTAAACAATTCTTGGAATGGTCGGAAAGCATCAATTCATACAAGACCTTACGTACCTTTAACACTTTTTTGGAGTTGGTATGCACTACCATTCCGTCTCTCACTTCGGCCAGACAGGCAACTTGAAGTGTGCGGGCGCCTTCTACTTCTACAGAACAAATTCTGCAGGAACCGAATTTGTGAACGCCTTCCATATAACATAAGGAAGGGATATTGATTCCGTTTTGTTTGGCAGCTTCGAGAATAGTTGTTCCCGCTTCTGCGCTGATTTTCTTATTGTTAATTGTTAATTGTATCATAATTATCTCCTTTCGCAATGTAAGCAACGCATTGATTCTGCAATAGCATTAATTTTATGGAAACCTAAAACTACTTCGGCAAACGATTGTTTTCTCACTTCGGGCGGCAATACTTCCATCTCGAACTGTGCGTGTGTAATTACTTCGTCCTCGTCATAAACCTTAGGAATATCAATAGGGGCGCCCTTGTTCAAAAGGCCGTTTCCACCAAGGTATAAGTCGATAGAAGAAGCGGCTTTTTTACCGTCGGCAATAGCGCTGATTACGGTATCGGGGCCTCTCACCACGTCGCCGCCGGCAAATACGCCTTTCATGGTACACATGTGAGTTTCGGGGTCAACAATGAAAGTTCCCCATTTCGTAACGCCTATTTCGTCTTTACCAATAAAGGGCAAGTCGGCATACTGGCTCACGGCAGGGATAACAAAGTCAACATCTAAAATGAAATTAGAGCCTTTGATTTCTACCGATTTTCTTCTTCCGGAAGCGTCAAATTCACCCAATGTCATTTTTACACATTCTATACCCACTACCTTATTGTTCTTTCCGATGAATTTAACAGGAGCCGTAAGTTCCATTATTTCAATTCCTTCTTCAATGGCTTCGTGTACTTCTTCTATGTAGGCCGGCATGGCGTCCTGTGTTCTTCTGTAAACTACAATCACGCGCTCGGCGCCTATACGAAGGGCGGAACGGGCTGAGTCTATAGCTGTGTTTCCGCCGCCGATAATGGCAACAGTTCCATGCAGTTTTACATCATCTCTTAAGTTAGTATCTTTCAGGAAGGTAATTCCGTGCATAACACCTTGTAAATCTTCGCCTTCTATATTTACTTTAGCCGGATATTGCGTTCCGGTAGATACATAAATGGCATCGTAATCTTCACGCAGTTTACGGAAATCCATGTTTTTACCTATTTCTTTATTAAGGTGAATATTTACGCCGGCTTGTTTAATTAAGTCAATCTCATGCTGAAGAATGGCTTCGGGCAAGCGATATTCGGGGATACCGAAGGCTAATACGCCGCCGGCAACGCTTTCCGATTCAAACACATCTACATCATAGCCTATATTTACCAAATAGTAAGCGCAGGTTAGGCCTGAGGCACCGGCTCCGATAACGGCAACACGTTTTCCTTTCTTGGCAAAGGTAAGTTGCATCTTATAAGGAAGCTCGTTTTTAAAGGCATAATCGGCGGCAAAGCGTTTCAGGTCGCGGATAGCTAAGGGTTCGTCCACCGTACCGCGGCGGCATTTGCGTTCGCAGGGACGGGTACAAATTCTCCCGCAAATAGCAGGGAAGGGATTTTCCTGCATTACCAAGTTGTAAGCGTCTTGGAAACGTCCTGCCGATATTAATGAGATATAACCGGTTACGTTTACATTGGCAGGACAGGTATTTTCGCAGGGTGCAATGAACATAGCGCTGCAAACGCCTGCTCTGCAATGTTTTTTATGGATATGCTCTTCAAATTCTTCTCTGAAGAAACGAATGGTTGAAAGAATCGGGTTCGGGGCTGTTTGTCCGAGGCCGCACATGGCCGACTCCTGAATGGCTTCGCCGAGTTCAATTAAAAGCTCAATGTCGCCCGCTCTTCCTTTACCCTGGGTAATATCTTCCAAAACCTCCAGCATTCGCTTGGTTCCGACGCGGCAGGCCACACATTTTCCGCACGATTCGTCACGGATAAAATCCATGAAGAAGCGGGCGGTATCCACCATGCAGGTATCCTCGTTCATTACGATTAAACCGCCGGAGCCCATAATGGCGCCCATTTTACTCAGCGATTCGTAATCGGCCGGAACATTGAGGTTCTCTTTGGTGATACAGCCGCCGGAAGGACCTCCGATTTGCGCTGCTTTAAATTCTTTTTTATTAGGAATACCGCCGCCGATATTGTATATGATGTTGCCTATGGGCATTCCAATCGGCACTTCCACAATACCTGTGTTGACCACGTCGCCGGCCAGTGCAAACACTTTGGTTCCGGGCGCTTTTTCCATGCCGAAAGCGGCATACCATTTACCGCCGTTGCGAATAATTTTGGATATATTGGCTAAGGTTTCCACATTATTAATGATGGTCGGATAGCCGAATAAGCCTTTTTGGAAGGGGAAGGGAGGCTTTTGCTGGGGCTCGCCGCGTTTCCCTTCGATAGAAGCCAAGAGCGCTGTTTCCTCGCCGCATACAAAAGCGCCTGCGCCAATTCTGATTTCGAGGTCGAAATTATACTTTGTTCCGAACAGGTTATTTCCCAGCAGGCCGTATTCGCGCGCTTGGTCTAAAGCTACTTTTAATCGTTCTATAGCGATAGGATATTCGGCGCGGATATATACATAACCTTGCTGTGCACCAATGGCATAAGCCGAAAGCATCATTCCTTCGATTAAACAATGGGGGTCGCCTTCAATAACGCTGCGGTCCATAAATGCACCGGGGTCGCCTTCGTCGGCATTACATACCATATATTTAATATCGCTTTTTTGAGAGAAGCCGGCGCGCAGCTTGGTGCCTGTGGGAAATCCCGCTCCTCCGCGTCCGCGAAGGCCGGAAATTTCGACTTCTTTCACTACCTCTTCCTGCGTCATTCCTGTAATGGCCTTAGCCGCTGCGAAATACCCATCATGGGCGATATAGTCATTAATATCGGTATAATCAATAATGCCGCACAGGTCTAAAACAATCTTTACCTGAGACTTAAAGAACTCAATATCGTCAATTTTAGGGACGTGCTTCAATAAGGTCTTATCATAGAAGGTATATTCTTCTATCGGCTTATTGCCCACTAAGTGACTTTTTACAATTTCTTTAGCTTTCTCGGGGTCTAATTCGGTATAGAAAGTCCTGTCGGGAAGCACCAGCATCACCGGCCCAAGGGCGCATATACCCATGCAACCGGTCTGATATACTTTCGCATCTTTTGCTATACCTTGTTCTTTAAGTTCCTCGTTAATAGCGTTTTCCACATCACCACAATTAGATGACACACAGCCTGTGCCGCCGCACACCAAAATTTGGTATTTATACTTTTCTTGATTTTTAAGAAAATCTTTTTTAATACCTTCTAATTGAGCTATTGATTTAATTATCTTACTCATAATAATTCCTCCTAATATTTCGACAGGATAGATTCAAGTTTGTTTGGATTCACAGCCTTATATACTGTGTCATCAATCATCATAGCGGGGGCTAAACCGCAGGCGCCGATGCAGCGTGCCACGCTCAGCGTGTATTTGCCGTCTTCGGTGGTATCGCCGACTTCTACATGAAGCCGCTTGTGGAGACCGTCCACCAGCTTTTTACCGCCGCGGACATAGCAGGCTGTACCCATACATACTAAAATCGTATGCTTCCCTTTGGGTTTGGTTGAAAAAAACGAATAAAAAGTAACCACGCCTGAGACTTCCGAAACAGGCATATTCATTTTATCCGCAATAAATTTTTGAATTACGTATGGCAAATAGCCATAAATACCTTGAGCAGCGTGCAATACCATAATCAAATTGCTGGGCTTTGCCTCGTACTTAGCGATTATAGCCGTAATTTGATCCAATTTTTGAACGTGATCTTCAGGTAATTTGTAGAAAACTTGTTTCTTTAGGTTCATGTTTACCTCCTGAAATTTGAATTAGTTAGATTATGAATTTATATTAAAATTACTATATTTTTGTAAATATTAAACCCTTTTTAATTTTTTGCTCGCAAATGTAATGATTTTTTTTATAAAATCAAAAAAAGTTAAATAAATGTTTCTTCCATTTTTAACTTTCAACTAAAAAAACGCTCTTTTTGCCGTAATTTATCCTCCTTGCGGCGCGCTACATATACTTTTTTCATAGTTGTAGGGTCGAGGCCGGTATAAAAGATGGTGGAGGCGTGGGTCATAGGCGTGGGGGTGAAGTCCTGCACCTGCTCGGGCTGCAAGGATAAATAACGCATCTTTTTGGCCAATTCCCGCATGTCTTGTTGGGTACAGCCGGGGTGCGACGAGATGAAATAAGGCACTAACTGTAAACGTTTTCCGACATTGCGGTTGTATTGGTCGAATTGCTTTTTCAGTTGCTCGAACAGAGTGAAAGAAGGCTTCCTCATGATGTTTAAAACGTGGTCTTCGGTGTGTTCGGGCGCCAGCTTGAGCCGCCCCGATACGTGGTTTTCCAATAAATTGAAAAAGTAGGCTTTTGCCGTATCGTTCAGAAATCCTTTTTCATTCAAAAATAAATCGTAACGAATACCGCTGCCTATGAAGGCTTTCTTGATTTTCGGCAGAGCCTCCACCGCTTTGTAGAGCGCCAGTAAGCGCTCGTGATTAGCATCTAAATTTTTGCATAGCGTCGGGTACGTACAGGAATTACGGCGGCATTTATGGCAGATTTCCCTCTTTTTGCCGTGCATGCCATACATATTGGCCGATGGTCCGCCCAAATCGCTGAGATAGCCCTTAAATTCGGGCATTCGGGTTACTTTGGCGATTTCTGCCAGTATCGACCCTTCCGAGCGTTCTGCAATTTCTTTACCCTGATGGGCGGCAATGGTGCAGAAGCTACACCCGCCAAAGCAGCCGCGGTGAATGTTGACCGAAAATTTAATCATCTCGTAGGCGGGAATGTGCTTGTCCTTATAGCGCGGGTGCGGCAGGCGGGTGTAGGGGAGATCGTAGGAGGCATCAAGCTCGGCGGTGTCCGGACTGGGATAGGGAGGAAAGACGACAATTGAGTTATGAGCGTGGAGCGGTTCAATCAGAAGGCGAGGGTTGGAGACGTTGGCCTCTTCTTCTATGATACGGAAATGTTCAGCAAATTTTCGCTTGTCGGCCTTACATTCTTCATGCGAGGGCAATAATATGTAGTCGGAAAGAGGTGCGGTGTCGTTTGTCGTGGTTATAATGGCTGTTTGCGGTATCCCTATAAGGCTTTTTTTGTGCAATAAACGGCGGGCAATTTCCCGAACAGGCTGTTCGCCCATGCCGTACACTAAGATATCGGCGCCGCTGTCTGCCAAAACAGAGGGTTTGAGGCTATCGCTCCAATAGTCGTAGTGGGTAGTGCGGCGCAAAGAAGCTTCTATGCCGCCAACGACCACAGGAGTATCAGGATAAAGCTGTTTCAGAATTTTAGTATATACGGTTACAGCATAATCGGGACGGTAACCGGCCTTTCCTTCGGGTGTGTAAGCATCATTGCTGCGCAGACGTTTGTTGGCGGTGTAATGGTTCACCATGCTGTCCATACAGCCGGAGGTTACGCCGAAAAATAAACGCGGAGCGCTTAGCTTTTTAAAGTCGCGCAAATCGTCGCGCCAGTTGGGTTGCGGAACAATGGCTACCCGCAAGCCTTCCGCTTCGAGCACACGTCCTATCACTGCCGCGCCGAACGAGGGGTGGTCTATGTAAGCATCGCCAGTGAACAGGATAACGTCCAAGGCCGCCCAAGCTCTTGCTTCCACTTCTTTTTTGGAGGTAGGCAAGAAGGCATGGGCCTTATTGGGATAGGAAATCTTCAATATTTTTTGCAGTTAATGCAATCAAACGTTTACGAGCTTCGATGCTGCCCCAAGCTAAATGAGGGGTAAACTGGAATTTTGCTTTATTTTTTACCGATAAAAAAGGGTGGTTAGCAGGAATAGGCTCTTGCTCAAAAACGTCGATAGCAGCGCCGCCCAGCAGGTTTTCATCAATAGCTTTAGCTAAATCTTTTTCATTAATAATGCCGCCGCGACCCATGTTGGCAATGATAGCCTCCTGTTTCATTAATTTCAATTTTTTCAATGTAATCAGATTTTTTGTCTGCTCATTCAAAGGTGCATGAATAGAAACTATATCGCATGTACGCAGTAATTCATCTAATCCCAAAAGAGGATAGGGTAGAAAAATGTTGACATTTTTTCCGGAAGTAGAATAATACACCACCTCAGCGCCAAAGGCAGTAGCCACTTCGGCCACCCGTTTTCCGATGTTGCCCATTCCTATAATACCGAAACGCTTTCCGGCCAATTCCCAAAAGGTTTGTCCATAATGGGTAAATATCATGCTGGTAGAATAGGCGCCACTTTTTACGTACTGGTCGAAATAAGCAGTGCTGTTCAGCAGGCTTAGTATATTGGCAAAGGTGGTTTGTACCACGCTTTCGGTAGAATAACCTGCTGCATTTTTCACTGCAATGCCTTTCTCTTCCGCATACTCCAAATTGATATTATTGGTGCCGGTGGCCGCTACACAAATCAGTTTCAGCGAAGGAGCGCTGTCCATTTCAGCTTTCCCGATTGGAACTTTATTGGTAATGACAATATCGGCGGTTTTTATCCGCTCGGCAGTTTCGTGAGCTAAGGTAGCGCTATAGATTTTTAAGTTGCCCAAAGATTCTATAGAATTGAAAGTAACGTCTTTACCGATGGTATCGGCGTCTAAAAAAACAATATGCATAAAACAAATTAAATGGGTGCCCAGGACAAGAGTCGAACTTGCACACCGTAACCGGCGCTACCCCCTCAAAGTAGTGTGTCTACCAATTCCACCACCTGGGCTCAATTTTATTTGGCTTGCAAAGGTAAACATATTTTCGGAAAGTGCAAAATCTATACCTACAGATTTATTTACTATTTAAACTTTAAACCTTGAACTTTAAATAGTCAATTGTTTAATAACCAATTATTCATGAGTGTGCGTTTTAGCTGCGCTGCAACTGCTGATCTCCGTTGCGGCGCTGGTGCGGGACTGCTACCGGTACAATCGCTACCGGTAAAACCGTAGCCTGCTTGTTGCGGACATACGTTTGCTTTCCATTCACTCCAATGCGGATTATTTACCAAGGACAGAGGAATGGCGCCTATCAAGCGGTTTTGCGCTAACCATAGTTCGGTCAGTTTGGATAAATCGCCTAAGGTAGTCGGAATGTTGTCGGAAAGATTATTACCGTCTAAGGCCAATTCTTCCAAATCGATGAAATTAGGGATATAGGCAGGAATATTTCCGTCCAAAGCATTTCCATACATATAAAATACCCTCACCTTCGTAAGCGTTGACCAGCTTACGGGTATGTTGCCCGTAAAACTGTTGGCGCTGCCATCTAAATAAATCAGTTTAGTTAAAGATGAAAGATTTGCAGGCAAGGCGCCGCTAATCTTGTTCTGGTGGAAAGCTAAGTAAACCAAATCTGCTAATGTGTTCAAATTCGGTAATGCCGTAAAATTATTGGCACTTATGTCGAGCATGTATAGTTGCGTGAGTGCGTTGATGGAGGGAAAATTACCGGAAAGCTGATTATTCGACAAATCTAAGTACTTTATTTGTGTACATTGGTTAATAGCGGCGGGAACTTCACCCGTGAGATTATTGCCGTTCAAGTCGCAATATTGCAAGGCGGTAAGCCAACCCATGCTTTCAGGCAGTGGGCCGGAGAGGTTATTGTCGGGCATGCGAAGCTCTACCACGCGATTGTTAACAACAGTTACACCCTGCCATTGTGTTATGGGTGTAGCCCAAAACCATCTTACCTTCCATATTCCGCCGTTAACAGCATGGTATAGATTTATCAGTGCAAGGCTGTCAACTTGCCTGACGGTGAGTTGTTCCTGCGATACACCTACAGTTGCAACTGTAGTGCCTGCCATACAGCGTACTGTAGTTGTGCGGTCAATTAGAGAAGTATTAGGCGCAGCTTCTAATTTTAGTACAGTAGCATTTAATTTTGTTGCAGTGATCCACGTAGCCTCAGGCATAGGCAACCAGTCGGCGTTAGCGTTAACGGTTAATGTTTGCGATCCGCCCAATTTCGGTAAGGCTATTGTTTCCGGCGTTATGCTGATAGTTATAGGTGGTTCGCTCTTACACCCCTGTACGATCAATGCTAATGTTATTGCTATTATAAGTAAAATACTGTAATATCGTTTCATAATGCTATTTTCTTAAAATTATAATTTAACCATCTTTTTAACTGCAAACTTGTCTCCGTTTGCTATTCGTACAAGCAATATACCTGAAGGACAGCGTGACAAATCAATGCTAAAGGTAGAAGTCGTGTAGGTCTGCGATAAACAGATTTCACCTGTAATGCTGTAAATGCTTACCAGTACCGGTGTCATTGCTTCGTCTATCACTACATTCACAATGTTGTTTGCCGGATTTGGGAATAATTCCGCTGTGAGTCCATTTGCTTCTACTGTTGCCGATTCATCTAAGTAAATACGTGCAGAAACTATAGCAGAAGTGTCGATAGCATTAGCAACAGCAAAGAGCACTTCTTTCATTCCCGTATTTTCAGATAAGGTAAAGCGGGGCAGAAGCTCATAAGCGAGCCATTGTTGTCCTATATTTGCAGGATTTTCGGAAACGCTATATGCCGTTGGAACGCCATTTTCTGTTGTATGATTGAGTGTAATTGTACGGTTTGTTGTGCGAGATGCTCCGCCATTGATAACCAATGAGGATAGCGAAAGTTTTTGATGTATCGGTTTATAGATAATAGTAGCGCTTTTACTTGTAGTAGTGCTTGCTGTATTGCACAACTGTGTGTAAACGGTTTTTTCGCCATGCGTATCGGAGGCAAAACTATATGTAGGTTTACTCGTATATGCTTGCCAGCTTGCTGTATTCAATGCCGACTCGCTTTCGGCAGCACGGAAGTGTGTGGGTTCTCCGCCGCTGAACGTATAGGTAAGCTCTACGGCACGACGCAAGGCAATCGGAGCGCCGGAGGCGAGAGTGAAGTCAATGAAAGTAATAGGTTCGTGCCTGCGGGTTACTACAACAGTATAAGTCTTGGTGGCTGTTCCGGAAGCGACAAGAATAGAAAAAGGATTGTCTCCGATATCTAAGACTTTGCTACCTGCGCCGGTTACTGTTGCCGACATATTTACCGGTGTGGCTGAAATAGTAATATTGCTTATATCGTTAGGAACAGTTACCGTATAGTTAGTAGTGTTAGGAGCAAATGCAGGAGTTAAGGTTCCCTCGCTTACTCCTAATTCCTGCAAATCAGCATTATTTGGGTTATGAGCTCCCCCCATAAAATCGAAACTAATTAAGCCGCTTGAACGCGTAATGTTAGTAATGGGTTTGTTGGTATTTGCATTTGCCCAAGATCTCATACTTGGAATACTAGTGTCGGTAAATTCTGTTTTACCGGATACAGGCCAGGGGCAAGTACTGGAGTTTATATTCCCATAGGTAGCGCTGCCTGCACTCGGTATGGCTACCGTAGCATTAGCCGCTACAGGGTACATGCGTTGCGGATGTGTATTATTGATGCCTGACATGCCCAAACTACTATGCACGCGATAGATTATTAATCCGTTTCCGGGAATATTTGTATCAAATTTTAATTGTTGGCGATTTTCCAATAGAAAATATTCATTATTGGTGGTAGTATTTATTCTGTATGCTACCGGATTTTCTGCTGCATTAGGCATATTTACTATGCTTGTTGGTGCGCTTAATACTGTGGGAGTAACCCAGCCAAATTGTACTTTAGTGTACATATTGTGGTGCGCAGGGCGATTTCCATCCGGGTATCCGTTCCAACTGCCATCGGCCATTAGATCCCATCTGCCGGTACCTTGATACTCGCCGCCGATTTCATAATTTGTATCATAAAAATCAGGAGCGCCGAAAACATGCGACATTTCGTGGCAAATAACGCCAATGGTAGTAATATTTGTTCCTGAAAGAAGTTCAGGCGAGCAAGAGTATTCGTTAATCCTCGTTCCGTTTTGCGTAACAACTGGGTAAAAGGCCGATTTATGCGACCAAATTGCATTCCCATCTTGACCGGTTTCTTGGCCTATACCGGCAAAAATGAAATGAAAAGCATCAACAACTCCATCATTATTAGCATCATAGTCTCTAAAATCAATACTTGGCTCTGCTGCCACTTGTTGTGCTAACCATCTTGCAAGTTCAGGGCATCTTGCTGTTCCATCTCCCGGAGGGCCTGCATAGTAGATTTCGCTGTTTGGAGCTGTATAAATGCCGCACACAGTTATTTCCAAATCAAACTGATTGTAAGATGTTTCTTTAAAGTAATCACGAACGCTTCCGGTGCCGTTTCCAGTATAGCCCAATTGATTCAGTAAAGCATCAAATTGGCTTATGGTTTTTATCATGGATTTTTCCGGAAATTGCACAAGAGCGCATAGTATTTTATACGTTCCGGTTACAGCTCTTTCACTCATTGTTCCCGCTCTATCTTCAATTTGCCAAATCTTTAGCATGAGTTGTTTCTGCATATCGCTGTAAAACAGTTTTTTTTCAACCTTGCTTAAAAAAGAATGGGCGACAACGCTTCTTCGCTGAATATCAGCAGCAATAAGATCAGATGCCTGTAAATTTCCCTCCTCATCTAATAGTGCATAAGTCAAATAACCTGAAGTGTTAAGCAATAAGGTATATTCATCAATTGACTCATACCAGTGAATCCGCTCATCGCCTCTAATCATGACTGTAAGGGTGTCGCCGTTTGGTTGCGTAAAAGTAACAGGGCCGGGATAGGCCGGTACTGCATAGGCATATTGTATGGTAAAAACTAATACTGCCAATGCCGAATAAAAATATTTTTTCATCAGGTTTGAATTTATAATCTTGTAAAGGTAGTAATTATCTTTTAATTTATACTCATTTTAAGCAAAAAAATATCCACAGGGAGCGGGTGAAAATATTTTACGAAAAGGTTGAAAATTGTCAAAAAATGCTTATTTTTGTATAAAATATTCTTATCAATGAGTCTTCAGGAACTCTTATATTCCGAAGCTACTGCCTTCTTGTTCAGCAAATTGCCTAATTACCAAAAGGTAGGCGCCATAGCTTATAAGCCTGGCTTGCACACCGCTCAGGCCTTTGACGAATATTTCGGTTTCCCGCATCGTCAATATAAAACCATTCACGTGGCTGGAACTAACGGAAAAGGCTCTGTATCACATATATTAGCCTCAGTGTTGCAAAGTGCGGGGTATAAAGTGGGGCTCTTTACCTCTCCACATCTAAAAGACTTCCGCGAACGCATAAAAGTAAATGGAGCTATGATTGCTGAAGCGGAAGTTGTTGATTTTGTGCTTACACATAAGTCCAAAATAGAAGAACTTCAATCCTCTTTTTTTGAAATGACGGCTACGCTGGCTTTGTCTTATTTTGCCAGTCAAGCCGTTGATATTGCGATTATTGAAGTAGGAATGGGCGGTCGGTTGGACGCTACTAACGTAATTCAGCCGATATTGAGTATAATTACTAATATAGGCATGGACCATACCGAACATTTGGGAGATTCCTTAGCAGCCATTGCCGCTGAAAAAGCCGGTATTATTAAAGCCGAAACACCTATGCTTATCGGTGAACGGCAAAATGAAACATCGGCGGTGTTTGAAGCGAAGGCTAAGGCGCTTAATGCTCCACTGCGGTATGCTGATAATTATGCCAAGGTTGATACGGTGCAACTAAGCGATAACTCCCAATCATTTACCATTACTCTTTTCGACAGCCTTTTTACCTTAAACCTACAGCTGGGTTTACAAGGCAGCTACCAGCGTAAAAATATAGTAACGGTATTAGCCGCTTTAGATATTTTAAAAAATTGCATGGACAATAACCAAAAGCCTTTTGATATAGAAGAAAGAGCCCTGCAGCAGGGATTGGCTAAGGTGGTTTCGCAAACAGGGTTGAGAGGCCGTTGGGAAATCCTTGCCCAACAGCCCTTGATAATATGCGATACGGGACATAATGCAGATGGCCTGAAAGAAAGCATGGCTCAACTGCAAAGCCTTCCCCGCCGACGCTTGCATTTTGTGTTGGGAATGGTTAAAGAAAAAAACTTAGACAGCGTCTTGCCATTGCTTCCCGCCGATGCGTACTATTATTTTACTCAGGCCGATCTTCCGCGGGCCCTTGATGCGCACGAACTGGCAAAACGCTGTGGTGAATACAGCCTGCGCGGGCAAATTACCCAAACAGTGTCCAACGCCTTGAAAATAGCCAAAAGTAATGCCTGCCCCGATGATATTATTTTTATAGGGGGCAGCACCTACGTAGTGGCAGAAGCCATTGAATAATCTTATTTAAACAAATAAACCATGAAAAAGCTAACAATTCTCTTAATCCCAATGCTGGCCGTTAATTGCAGCCAACAACCGAAATCAATTTCCGTAAGTTATCCGGAAACACAAAAAATTGAACATACCGATCTGTACTTTGGCACGGAAGTGGCCGACCCCTACCGCTGGTTGGAAGACGACCGCTCGGCTGAAACTGCTGTCTGGGTGGAAGCCCAAAACAAAGTAACCTTTGGTTATTTGGAACAAATTCCTTATCGCGACGACATTAAAAACAAACTTACCGAAATGTGGAATTACCCGCGTCAGGGCGTTCCTTTCAAAGCAGGCGAAAAGTACTTTATGTGGAAGAACGACGGTTTGCAAAACCAATCTGTCCTCTACATCATGGACGGTTTGGACGGCGAGCCACGCGAATTTATAAATCCGAACACTCTCTCGGAGCAAGGCACCACTGCTGTTGGTTCCTTGAGCATTTCGAACGATAATAAGTATGTGGCTTATACTACCTCGGTAGGCGGCTCCGACTGGAAAGAAATTCACGTGAAAGACATTGAGGGCAATGATTTATCGGATTTGATCCAATGGGTAAAATTCTCAGGCATTGCTTGGGACGATAACGGCTTCTATTATAGCTGTTACGAAGAACCCAAAGGCAGCGCCCTTTCTTCTAAAAATGAAAGCAACAGAATTTATTACCACAAATTGGGTACCCAACAAAAGGACGATAAATTGATTTACGAAGACCTGAAAAATCCTTTGCGCTACAACACGGCAGGAATTACCAAAGACGGCCGCTATTTACTGCTGAGAGTCTCGGAAGGAACAGGCGGAAACTCGCTTGCTGTAATGGATATGAGGACGTCCGGCAGTAAATTCCGTACCATAGTGGAGAAAATGGATAAGGATTACGGTGTCATTGAGAATTTTGAAGACGAATTGTATGTGCTTACCAACGATAATGCCCCCCGCTATTGTTTGATGAAAATTAATCCCTTAGCCAAAGATTTGAAATGGGAAACGGTAATACCCGAAAATGAAACAGACGTATTACAATCGGTAACGGTGGTGGGCGACAAATTAGTGGCGCGATACCTGCATAACGCCCATTCCAAATTAAACATTTATGACCGTACAGGTAAATTTGAAACGGAAATTAAACTGCCCGAAATCGGTACTGTCAGCGGGATAAGCGGCGAGAAAGACGAGAACGAAATGTTTTACGCCTTCACTTCCTACAGTACGCCGATGAGCATTTACCGCATGAATGATATTAATGAGCCCGAAGCTAAATTGTATAAAGCTACGGAATTAAGCATTACGCCATCGAAATATGTAACGGAACAGGTATGGTACAGCGGTAAAGACGGTACGCAAGTCCCCATGTTTATTGTTTATAAGGAGGGTACGAAGAAAAACAGTAACAACCCTGCTTTGCTTTACGGTTATGGCGGATTTAACAGCAGTATGACTCCCGGTTTCAGCATCAGCAACCTCTTTTTCTTGGAGCAGGGCGGTGTGTATGCTGTTGCGAACATTCGCGGGGGCGGCGAGTTTGGCGAAGCATGGCATAAGGCAGGTACTAAGCTGCAAAAACAAAATGTATTTGACGACTTCATCGCAGCAGCCGAGTATTTAATTGAGCAAAAATATACTTCTTCGGAGAAATTGGCTATACGCGGCGGCTCTAACGGCGGCTTACTCGTAGGCGCCTGCATAAACCAGCGTCCCGAACTCTTTAAGGTAGCGTTGCCCGCAGTAGGCGTAATGGATATGCTTCGTTTTCACAAATTCACTGTTGGCTGGGGCTGGGTAGGCGACTACGGCTCAAGCGATGACGAAGAGCAATTTCATTACCTCTTAGGCTATTCTCCCTTACACAATATCAAACAAGGCGCTTGCTACCCGGCTACGCTGATTACCACAGCCGACCATGACGACCGTGTAGTTCCTGCGCACTCGTTTAAATATGCCGCTACTATACAGGAAGCGCAAGCCTGCGAAAATCCCGTATTAATTCGTATTGAAACCATGGCAGGACACGGCGCCGGAAAGCCTGTTTCCAAGAGCATAGAAGAAGCCGCCGATATGTGGTCATTCGTGCTCTATAATTTAGGAATGAAGTATAGGAAGTAATTGAAAAATAGGATTACCTTATTCATTAACCCTGCGGCGCTATCACTTTCAAGGCCGCAGGGTTTATCTTAACCTCAATTTCCCGGCCCATGATAGCCGACTCGCCGTCGAAATGCACATACTCCTCCTTAGCGCGGATAACCTTGATGTGTTTACCCTTGAACGATTCCACTGACCAAGCCTTATGCAGCGATTTGGCAAATAAGCGGGTAAATATAGCCGGCGCATTGAGGTAGGCCTTCTTGTTTATGACAACTACATCTAACCATCCGTCGCTGAGAAGGGCCAGCGGAGCGATATAAACATTGTTGCCCCACTGCGAGGCATTAGCAAAAGTTACCAGATAAGCCTTCCGGTCGAAGCGCTGCCCGTCAATTTCAATGCGGTATTCACGCGGTGAATAGCCTATAATTTTTTTTGCGGATAAACCGATATAATTGAACAGTCCCCGTTTCCCTTTTTTATTAAACAGATAACCGATAAGGGCATCGAATCCTACCCCTGCCGTCACAAAAAAGGTTTTTCCGTTAATTTCACCGGCATCTATAAGTTGCATTTTTCCGGCCTTGAGTACCTCTATCGCTGTTTTGAACTTCATGGGAATATGCAGATGGCGCGCCAGTCCATTGCCCGAACCCATGGGAATGATACCCAGCGCGGTTTTACTGTACATAAGCCCGCGGGCGACCTCATTAACAGTACCGTCGCCGCCGACAGCCACCACAATGTCAAATTCCTCCTTAGCAAAGTAGAGCGCCTGCTTGTAGCCGTCGCCGACACAAGAAGTAGTGTACATCGTAAGTTCATAATTGGACATCAAACCAAAGATTTCTCCTATGTAAGCCCGTACTGCATCTTTGTTTTTTGTTCCCGAAACAGGATTCATTATGAAAGCTATACGTTGCATTTTATCCCTGTTTTTGCAATATAATAGCCTGCGCTTCTGCTTTTAAGACCTTAATAGCCCTTGTTGTGGACGAGAAAGTTTCGGTGGCAGACAATTCAATAATTTTTTTCGACAGCGCTATAGCCGGTTCTTCGGGTTGCAGTGTTGCGGCGGCCTGATTTATTATGGCGCCGACCTCGTTGCGGGCGGTAATTACGTAATTCCATGCCTCGTTACTCACATACAATTGTTGTGTATAGTTATGCTCTATCTCTGCCCTGACAGCTCCGAGTAAGGCTAATTGTAAGTCTCCCACGCTGCCGCCCTGTCCTGAATAACGCATCACTAATTCCGAGGGACTAATGCGCTCCATCAGCATAATTAGCCGCTCGTAAGCCTGCAAACGAAGAGGGTCAAAATCGTTTTTCGGAAGATTAACCGCTGTCGGCTTCTTTTGAGAACGAAAAAAAGTGAAATATGCAGCCAGCAGTGCAAATATGATGGCTAAAATCAATAAGATAGTTGTAATATCTGTTTTCATGGCATTCATTATTTTTCACAAAAGTAAGATTTTTTTTTGTAACTTTGTGAATTTGATAGTCAAATAAACCGTTATGAAGAAGTATTTCATACGATTACGTACTTGGCATAGCTATTTGGCCTTGGGAATATTGCTGATTATAGCAGCAATCGGCTTAAGGTATTACCTATTACGCAATTCTCCTAATGTGCAGGTAGAAGGCGCTGCCACCTACCTGTATATTCCCACCGGAGCAACTATGGAGCAGGTGCTCGACAGCCTTCGTAAACTTAAAGCGCTGAAAGTGGAAAGCCGTTTTATAAAAGCGGCTGAAAGTAAAAAATATGCAAGTTCTATACGTCCGGGGCGTTATAAACTTACTGATGGCATGACGAATACCGCTTTGTTGAATAAACTGATTCGCGGTTTGCAAGATCCTGTGCGCCTGACCTTGTCGGGCAATATCCGCTCTAATGAACGCTTGGCTTTTTTGATGTCGCGCTACGTAGAAGCCGACTCGGCTATCATAGCGTTTACCCTGAACGATCCTACTGTTGCAAGCGAGTATGGCTTTACTCCGGCAACTATCATGGGCATGTTTATTCCGAATACTTACGAAGTATATTGGAATACTGCGCCGGAAGCCTTGCTGAAACGCATGAAGCGGGAATATGATAACTTTTGGACGGGTAAACGGAAAAATAAAGCCGAAACATTGGGCCTGTCCCTGCAAGAAGTAACGGTGTTGGCTGCTATTGTGTATGAAGAAATCCTGAAAAATGATGAGATGCCGCGCATTGCCGGTGTTTATATGAATCGTCTGAAGAAAAAAATGACCTTAGACGCCGACCCTACTTTGAAATTTGCCGCAGGTGATTTTACCCTTCGGCGGATACTCAACCGGCATAAACTTATTGATTCTCCTTATAATACCTACAAATATACAGGACTGCCTCCAGGCCCTATTTGCGTACCCTCGGCGGCGGCTATTGATGCCGTGTTGAACTATGAACAGCACGATTATCTCTACTTCTGCGCCAAACCCGATTTAAGCGGCTATCACGATTTTGCCAAAACATTGGCGCAGCATAACCAGAACGCCCGAAACTATCATCAAATGCTGAACAGAAATCGGATTTATAGATGAAAGCTTGTCAAACTTTGCTTTACGCACTGTCTTGTCCACACTTGCAGCCAACATGACAATAGCCGTATATCCTGCCTAATCCGCTTTACTTTTAATGCTCAACTATTTTCCCCTACTTCACCAACAAATCGAAGTCGGCATCTAAGGATTTATCGTTAATGTAATCATATAACGACAGTTGGCGAATGGTGTAATAGAAATTCCAATAATTCCGCAGGGCGTTGACGTAATTTTGCTGCGAGCGGTCGCGGTCCATCTGCGCATTATTCATGTCGGTAATGGTAATTTTATCAATCAGAAAGCGCTGTTTGGAGACCTCGTAGCGTTTTTGAGCAATGGTGTCGCTCTTGGCGGCTATATGGAATTGCGTATCCTGCATATTGAACTGCCGTACTTTCAATAGTACATCTTGCTCAAAATCAACGTAGGCCTGTTCTACCTGATTCTTTACCACCTCTTGATTCGATTTAGCTGTACGTACTCGGCCTCTTCCACGGCCCCAGTCAAGTATGGGAATACCCAAAGTAATCCTTACATTTTCCATATCGTTAGGGCTTTTATAAGCATCTTCCAAGGTATTAGCCCTTTGATTTAATCCGAAAGTAACGCTCAGGTTGGCCTGAAATCCGTTCGCAGCGGTTTCTTCCGCTACCCGTTTTTCGACTTCAAGCAGTTGGCGTTGGTAGGCCAATAAATCGGGATTATTCTTTCTTGCCCAAAGCAATACCTTCTCCAAGTCAAGCAAAACACGCGGAACGGCAGTCGGAATAGTAATTTCAACGGTGGCCAATTCATTAAATCCGAGAAATGAGCGCAGCCTGTTGGCTGTGGACTCTTTGGTCAATTGCGCTTCATTGAGCGTAGAACTGGCGTCCATAAAGTTCAATTCCGACTGCAATAAATCATTTTCACCTATAGTTCCTATATTGTAACGGCCGCGTGCTATTTTATACAGGGTATCATTGTTGGCGTAATTAAATTCTGCAATAGCCAAGTTTTGCACGGCACCTGCATAATCAAAGAAATAGCGGATAGCCCGAATCGAAACTTCTTCCATTTGCCGCAAGTATGACCGCTTGGCCTCCTCGTATTTCAGCGGTTCGATTTTACGATCCCATTTATAATTATTGACTCCGAAAAACGATTGGGTGTAACTGATATTGACAGGTATGGAACGAAAACTGCGCGCTACGCGGTTGGAAAGATTATTTTCATATTGGTCATACATTTCTAAAGAGGAATATACAGAGATGCGTCCTCCGGTGGGCAGGTTTTGCTCAATGGCCAAAGTTCCGGAAATACGGTTGGAAAATTCGGATAGATATTCTGTAACGGCGGCTCCCGTACTATCCTTTCCGGCCACTGCCGTATATTGTTTGGTAAAATCGGGCAGCGAACCCGAAAGGCTTAAACTGGGTAAATAATTAGCCTTATAGCTTACATATTGCCAATAGTTGGCCAAGAAGGTATTTTTTGTGCGAATGGCATCTAAGGACTGGTCTTGTGCCAAGTCGATCACCTCTTCCAGCGTGAGGGTGTATTCAAATTTTCCTTGTTGCGCAAGGCAGTAAGCAGCAGGCAGCAGGCAGCAGGCGGTAAGCAGTAGGCGGTAAGCAGTACGCATATATATGTCTATTATTTATGAGTTATGAATTATGAGTTATGATTGTTGATTTGTTTGTCATTGCGAGGTACGAAGCAATCTTTCATCTTCATCTATTTTTATCTATCTTCTTCTATCTTCATCTATTTTCCTCCTTACCTTTCATTATTCATTCTTATTCGTATCTCAGCGATTCTATGGGGTCGCGTTCGGCGGCGCGTTTGGCAGGAGCATATCCGAAAATAATTCCGACAGCGGCCGAAACACCGAAGGCAATCAACACTGAGACTACGGAAATAATTGTTTTAATGCCAAAAGAATATTCAATAATCAGCGACAATCCTACTCCCAACAACACGCCTATAGCTCCTCCGGTAACGCTGATAAGGATAGCCTCAGATAAAAACTGTGCGATGATGTCCTGCTTTTTTGCGCCGATGGCTAACCGCGTACCTATTTCTTTAATACGCTCCATCACCGAAGCAAACATAATATTCATAATACCAATGCCGCCCACTAACAAAGAAATTCCGGCAATTGCTCCTAACACAATATTAAATATGTCTTTGGTACGCTGCTGCTGTTTAAGCAGTAATTCAGGAACGGTAATTTCATAATCCTTAACGCCTTGGTGGCGGCGAAGCATCATGCGTCCTAATACTTCCGTAGTTGAATTAAGGTCTTCGGTTTCTTTTACCTGCACAATAATTCTGTCAAGCTGGTGGTAATTTTTTCTGCCTTCTTCTTCCGAAGATGAAGCGCTTAGCATTGTTATACGTCCTCCTGAAACCCTTATAGAAGAAGCGCCTTCCGACTGCTTAGTATTAGCTATAGCTCTGTTTTGATAGCGCATAAGCATAGTTTTTATAGGGATAAACACATTGTCGTTATACACATTCACGCCGGCATTGTCGAACGAAGAGGTAGTAGTTACAGTACTTTTAGTGAGTACGCCTACTACATGCAACCAAATACTGCCAAATTTTACATATTTTCCTATAGGGTCAACATTATTAAAAAATTTAGCCTTAATATTATGTCCGATAACACAGACCGACATGCCTTCTATACTCTGTTGTTCAGTAAAATAAGTTCCGCTTTCCAAAGGAAGGCTGTATAAACCAAAAAAATCGGTAGAGACTCCCAATAGCTTGGCAGGGTAACGCATACCCGACTGGGTAATAAAGGAACTAATTGAAATTTCAGGACTGATACGTTCCACATGAGGAAGGACATTTCGAATAGCTTCGGCATCAGCCAAGGTTAATCCGGGTGAAAATTTCTTCGATTGCATCTCCCCTTCTGCTGCCTCTTCTTCAGTCCCAATATCCTGAGCCGGAGTAATTATAATATTATTTACGCCCACCATTTTGATTTGCTCCAAAATCTCCTGTTGAGCGCCATTTCCTATAGCCAACATACTGATTACGGCAGCTACTCCGAAAATGATGCCCAGAGCCGTAAGCATTGATTTCAATTTGTTGCTTAAAATTGACTCAATGGCTATATGCACATCGTGCATGTAGGTGTTAATTAGCCCTTTTACCATTGCGCATAGTGTTACGGCGTTCACGCTGTTCTGTAGCCTTCTCCTTACGGGTAGTTTCTTCCTCCTCTTTCTGACGAACACGTTCTTTTAATATCGGGATTAATTCTGTACCCGTCAGCTTAAACTGTTCGCTTTTTTCCGGCAGCGACAGAAACAATTCATCTCTCTCCTTTAATCCTGCAGTAATAATTACAAAATTTTCGTTCATATCTCCGGGTACTACCACCTGCCGTGTTCCATTTGTACGGTAAACATAGAGCAGCGTATCGGAACCAAACAAAGCTTCTATGGGAATAAATAAGGTGTCGGCAAAAGTAGTTGTTATGATTTGATTGGAGGTGGTCATGGCAGGGCGGAGGATAGGATCGCTCTCGTTGACCCTCACCACTACTTCAAAAACCTTGGCATCAGTATTTTTCAGTTGTTCGCCTATATTCGACACTTCAGTAACTACGCCTGTGTAGCTTTTATCGGGGAAAGCGTCAATTCCTACACGCACTTGTTGGTCTTTCTTTATTTTACTGATGTCTATTTCGTTTATATAAGTCTTTGATTGCATCACCGACAAGTCGGGCAGGGTCGCCACAGTAAGGTCCCAAGGGCTAATGGTTGAACCTACCTTACGCTTTCCGCCGCTCCAGTCGCGATAATAGATCACCATTCCCGATTTGGGCGCTCTTATGACAAATTGCTGCAATACATTTTCCATTTCTTCCAACTCACGACGCTTACGGAAGAGATTAATCTGTACATCTTTTACCTGCGCAATAGCTTGATCTTCTTTGAGAGTATAGTTTCTAACCTCTTGATCATAAGCTCGCTGAGCCCGCTCTAAATTATTTTGGGCCTGACGTTGTGTTGCGGGAGGTTCATAAATTGATTGTTCTACGGCTATCTCCTTTTCTTCCAAATCAAATTTAAGGTTTACCAAATTGTTTCTTATACCTCTAAGATTCAATGAAGTATCTAAAAGCGTACGTTCATATTGGGCTTCTAAGCGTTCTAATTCATCTTGAACATCTTTAAGCCGAGTGTCACCAGCCGAAGGGTCAAGGGTCGCTACATAATCACCTTCTTCAACTACAGTCCCTTCCGGTACCATGTCTAAGATCTTCACATCACCTAAGCGGACATTACGATCGCGCATAGCAGCCGGACCTTCAATCCGTTCCATACTTTGCGCTTCCAATTCGCCTGTGGTGGTTACCACAATTTCAAAAGGGCCACGTTTAGCTTTGGTAGTTTGCTCTCTATTGTCGCTCCCTGAAGAAGCTAATAACCAAATAATTAAGACTGCACCAATAATTGCAGTAGCTACATAAAGTTGAATTTTCCTTTTTCTCATACATATAGGGTTGAAACAATTTAAAGGGCAAATGTAGCAATTTAATTTTTATTTTTTTGTCATTTTTATTTTTTTGTTTTATCTTTGCAAGCCCAAATGATGGGAATTTATCTTATATGGTGGGTGTAGCTCAGTAGGTTAGAGCGCCGGATTGTGGTTCCGGGTGTCGTGGGTTCGAATCCCATCATCCACCCAAAAATCTTCGATTTTCCGAAGATTTTTTTGTTTAATTCCTTTTTTTTCTTAACTTTGAAGGTTAGATTTAATGAATTATAACGGAATGAAAGGAATTATTTTAGCCGGAGGCAGCGCTACCCGCTTGTTTCCTTTATCGAAGGCAATTTCAAAACAAATTATGCCGATTTATGATAAGCCAATGATTTATTATCCCTTATCAACGCTTATGCTGGCGGGTATCCGCGAGGTGCTGGTGATATCCACTCCGCGCGACCTGCCCATGTTTCGCGAACTCCTATGCGGCGGCGAGCAATTAGGCATGAAATTTGAATACATCATTCAGGGAAAACCGAACGGTTTAGCAGAGGCTTTCATCTTAGGTGAAAAATTCCTCAATGGAGAGGACGCCGCCTTGGTATTGGGCGATAATATTTTTTACGGTCAGGGCTTTTCTTCCATGCTCAAAGAAGCATCTGAAAGCGTTGCCAAATGCGGCGCCTGTATTTTCGGTTACTTTGTAAAAGACCCTCGCGCTTATGGCGTAGTGGAATTTGACGCTGCAGGCAAAGTAGTGTCATTGGAAGAAAAACCCGCAGAACCAAAGTCGAATTATGCCGTGCCCGGCCTATATTTTTATGATAACACGGTTTGTCAAAAAGCGCGCAGCCTCAAGCCTTCTACGCGCGGAGAATTGGAAATTACCGACCTCAACAGGCTTTATTTAGAAGAACAATCGCTAAAAGTAGCCTTGTTTGGACGCGGCTTCGCCTGGCTCGACACCGGCAATGCCGACAGTATGCTTGATGCTTCGAATTTTGTAGAAACCATACAAAAACGACAGGGCTTCTATATTTCCTGCATTGAAGAAATAGCTTGGCGCAACAGATGGATTTCTACCCAACAACTGCAAGCCCTTGGCGAAAGCCTGAACAAAACGGACTACGGCATGTACTTGTTAGAACTATGTAAATAAAACTCAACAACTAACTTTATAACTTTACAACTTTCAACTCATAAATATGACATTCACCGAAACAAAAATCAAAGGCGTCTGGCTTATAGATCCTAAGGTGCATAGCGATGATCGCGGGTATTTTATGGAATCCTACAAGCAATCGGCCTTTGAAGCGCATATCGGAAAAATAAATTTTATTCAGGACAACGAATCCAAATCCACTTTCGGAGTATTGCGCGGCTTGCACTATCAGTTGCCGCCTTTCGCTCAAAGTAAGTTGGTACGCGCTATAGCAGGCACAGTGCTTGATGTGGTGGTGGATATTCGCAAAAAATCACCCACTTTTGGACAGTATGTTGCGGTGGAACTCAGCGCCGATAATAAGCGCCAGCTTTTTGTTCCGCAAGGCATGGCGCACGGCTTTTTAGTACTGAGTCCCGAAGCGGTGTTCGCTTATAAGGTAGATAATATTTATGCGCCTCAGGCCGAGCGGAGCATTTTGTATAATGATCCGTCAATCGGTATAGACTGGGGAATCCCTGCCGCGCAAATAATACTCTCGGAAAAAGATAAGATAGCTCCACTGTTGAAAGACGTAGAAATTTAAGATGAAATATAAAGTAGAAAATAGATGAAGATAGATGAAAATAGATGAAAATAGATGAAGATAGATAAAGATAGATTGCTTCGTACCTCGCAATGACGGGAGAAGAACAACAATCTGCATCAAATAACCAAATAAGCAAATCAATAATGAACAACAAAACAAAGATCTTAGTAACCGGCGGAGCGGGTTTTATCGGCTCTCATCTTATACGCCTCTTGGTCAACAAATATCCCGATACGCTTATTGTGAATATCGACAAGCTTACTTATGCCGGAAATTTAGCCAACCTGAAAGATGTGGAAAACATGCCGAATTACCGCTTTGTAAAAGCCGACATTTGTGATTATGAAAAGATGCAGCAAATATTTGCAGAATACCAAATCAACGGTGTTATCCACTTGGCAGCCGAATCGCATGTTGACCGTTCTATTACCGACCCCTTTGTTTTTGCTAAGACGAATGTGATAGGCACGCTGACGCTCTTGCAAGCAGCCAAGGAATATTGGAAAAACGACATGAACGGAAAGCTGTTTTACCACGTATCAACCGATGAGGTGTACGGTTCCTTAGACCACGGCGGCTTCTTTTTGGAAACTACGCCTTACGACCCTAAGTCGCCCTATTCGGCCTCCAAGGCGGCTTCTGACCATTTTGTGCGCGCCTTTCACAACACCTACAAACTGCCTGTTATTATCAGTAATTGTTCCAACAACTACGGCCCCTATCAGTTTCCCGAAAAGTTGATACCTTTATTCATTAATAATATCCGACATAACAAGCCCTTGCCGGTGTATGGCAAGGGTGAGAATGTGCGCGACTGGCTTTATGTGGAAGACCACGCCCGCGCTATTGACCTTATCTTCCATAAAGGAAAAATCGGCGATACTTACAACATCGGAGGCTTCAACGAGTGGAAAAATATAGACCTCATACGTGTAATGATAAAGGTAGCCGACCGCTTGCTTGACCGAACGGAAGGCGCCTCTGAACAATTGATAACCTATGTTGCCGACCGTGCCGGACACGACCTGCGCTACGCCATTGACTCCACTAAACTGCATGAAGAATTGGGCTGGTCGCCATCGCTGCAATTTGAAGAAGGTATCGAAAAAACCATTCGTTGGTATCTCGATAATCAGGACTGGCTGGACAATGTAACCTCAGGAGACTACCAAAAGTATTACGAAAGAATGTATATAAACCAATAAAAAAACAATATTCTTATGATGAAAATAACTATCGTTGGCACCGGTTATGTCGGATTGGTAACCGGCACATGCTTTGCAGAAATGGGCATTAACGTAAACTGTATCGACATTGATAAACGGAAAATAGATAACCTTAAACAGGGAATTATTCCTATTTACGAACCTGATTTGGATACATTGGTTCATAAGAATGTAAAAGCCGACAGGCTGCACTTTTACACCGATATGAAGGTTTGCATTAACGACACCGATGTTGTATTTAGCGCTGTTGGTACGCCTCCCGATGAAAACGGCAGCGCCGACCTCCAATATGTGCTTGAAGTAGCCCGCACAGTAGGGCAGTTGATGCAAGATTATGTATTGTTTGTAACTAAGAGTACTGTTCCGGTGGGTACTGCCGAGAAAGTGCGTACCGTCATACAGGAAGAACTCAACAAAAGAGGCCTTGATATTCCTTTTGATGTTGCTTCCAATCCCGAATTTTTAAAAGAAGGAGCGGCTGTGGACGACTTCATGCGCCCCGATCGTATTGTAGTTGGCGTGGACAGTGATAAAGCCCGTTCTATTATGGAACAGTTATACAAGCCTTTCACATTAAACGGACATCCGGTAATTTTTATGGATATTGCCTCGGCAGAAATGACCAAATATGCCGCCAATGCCATGCTGGCCACACGCATCAGTTTTATGAACGACATTGCCAACTTATGTGAACGGCTTGGCGCTAATGTACATGAAGTGCGTAAAGGTATAGGCAGCGACCCGCGCATAGGCGCTAAGTTCCTTTACTCAGGCTGTGGCTACGGTGGTTCATGTTTTCCAAAAGATGTGAAAGCCCTTATCCAAACAGCTGCAGAGCATAACTACGATATGCGGGTGCTGCAAGCCGTAGAAGAGGTGAACGAAGACCAAAAAACCATACTCTATCGTAAACTCTACAAACATTTCAACGGCGATCTGCATGGAAAACGTATCGCCATTTGGGGATTGTCATTCAAGCCTCAAACCGATGATATGCGTGAAGCTCCTTCGCTGCTAATCATTGAAAAATTGCTGTCGGCAGGCTGTAGCATTTATGCTTATGACCCGATAGCCATGCACGAAGCTCAACGAATTTTGGGCGATAAAATTAATTTTTGTGAAAATATTTATGCTGCCGCCGAAGCTGCCGATGCTATCCTCTTGGTTACCGAATGGAAAGAGTTCAGACTACCTGATTGGGCAAGCATACATGGCAAAATGAAAACACCGATAATTTTCGACGGACGTAATATCTACGATTCGGAAGAACTGAAAAATGCAGGCTTTGTTTATTATGGATTAGGCGTTTAAAAGATAATAATATGAAAAAAATAATTACATTTACAGTAATAGTATCCTGTGTTTTTCTTTATAATTGTGAAAACACAGGGAAGCAAAAAGTAAAGGAAAAATCCGATGAAAAGGAATGCACTTCAAATACATGTAAGCAGGAGGATACGCAGAAAAAAATTGATTTGATATATCCCTCAAGAGTTATAACTTATAGAGAAATTGAGCAATATTTATCTGACGATTCTCCTGAGCTTGTTGTATTATTATCCGAATATTTTCAGAATATGTTAAGCCCGGAATTAAGATTATTACGCAATGAATTTTTTGCAAGAAAAGGATATATTTTTGAGGATCAAAGTTTAAATAATTATTTTTCGCAAAAAAGCTGGTATAATCCTTTTCATACTGCTGTAGATAGCATCGTTTTCAGTAATGAAGAACAACAAATTCTTGACAGTCTCTTATTTTACGAAAGAAAAAATATGGCACTAACAAATGAAATGTTGAAAAACAAAATGGTGCAATTACTGAGAGAGGGAAAAAGGGACGATAGTTATCAGGCCAAAGGATATTCGCAAATATATCCTTCAACCGCTTTATTTCGCAGAAATATTGGTTATCTTTTAGTGGATAGAAATAATATTGAGAACGCCGAAGAAGATATGTACTGGTTGGGCTATGCTCAATCCTTGCTGTTGATAGATACGGTAGGGGTAAACAAAGATATTTTGCTTATGGATTATATATGCTCAGGCAGCTGTGATGCTGAAGATTGTTTTTGGAATGGTATTTTATTTACAGTTGACCTGAATTTTGAAAAAGTAATAGACTTTTTGCCAATTAGTTTTGAAGACTTAGTGAAAACACGGCAAAAAAATTCGCTAATATGTACTTTTAAAGAGTCTAACAGAATAAAAACCATATCAATTGACCCTGTCGGAAAAATTACTGATTATCAGGAATGAAAATTTAATAAGATGAAACGTATTCTCGTTACCGGCGGAGCCGGGTTTATCGGTTCGCATTTGTGCGAGCGGCTATTGAACGAAAATAATGAGGTGATTTGCCTTGACAACTATTTTACAGGCAGCCGCGACAACATTGTCCATTTGATCAATAATCCCCGCTTTGAATTGGTGCGCCACGATGTCATCAACCCCTTTATGGCGGAAGTTGATGAAATATACAATTTAGCCTGCCCCGCCTCGCCTGTGCATTACCAGTATAATGCTATCAAAACCATTAAAACTTCGATAATGGGGGCAATTAATATGCTGGGTTTGGCTAAACGAACAAAGGCGACTATCCTGCAAGCCTCCACCAGCGAGGTGTACGGCGATCCTGCCGTACACCCGCAGCACGAAAGTTACTGGGGCAACGTGAATCCTATCGGCATACGTTCCTGTTATGATGAAGGCAAACGCTGCGCCGAAACGCTGTTTATGGACTACCATCGCCAAAATGAGGTTGACATAAAAATCGTCCGTATTTTTAATACTTACGGGCCGCGCATGCACCCGCAGGACGGGCGCGTAGTATCTAATTTCATTGTGCAGGCATTGCAAAATAAAGACCTTACTATTTACGGTGATGGTAAGCAAACCCGCAGTTTCCAGTATGTTGATGATTTGGTGGAAGGAATGATGCGTATGATGAATACGCCTAAATCCTTTATTGGCCCTGTAAATATTGGAAATCCTCATGAATTTACCATGCTGGAATTAGCAGAAAAAATCATTCAGCTAACCCGCTCAAGCTCTAAAATCACTTTTCTTCCGCTTCCTTCCGATGACCCTAAGCAGCGCCGACCGAACATTAGTTTGGCTAAAAAAATGCTCAAGGACTGGGAGCCGAAAATCCAACTCGAAGAAGGATTGAAAAAAACCATCGCCTATTTCAAAGAAAAACAAAAAACATAATTCATAGATTATATGAAAACAGCGCTCATCACCGGTATCAATGGACAAGACGGTTCTTATTTAGCTGAATTTTTGCTTGAAAAAGGCTATAAAGTCCATGGTATTATTCGCCGAAGTTCGACCTTCAATACACAAAAAATAGAACACCTGTATATCGATGATTTGATTGAAGACATGCATAAGAACCGTAAAGTGCAATTGCATTACGGCGATATGACCGATTCATCGAACCTGATTCGCCTGATACAAACAATCAAGCCCGACGAGGTGTATAATTTAGCCGCTCAATCGCACGTTAAGGTTTCTTTTGAAGTGCCCGAATATACTGCCGAAACCGACGGTATTGGTACTTTACGACTCTTGGAAGCTATCCGTATTTGCGGATTGGAAAAAACTACCAAAATCTATCAGGCCTCTTCTTCCGAACTTTTCGGATTGGTACAGGAAACGCCGCAAAGCGAAACTACGCCTTTTTACCCGCGTTCGCCTTATGGAGTGGCCAAACTCTATGCTTTCTGGATTACGAAAAATTATCGCGAGGCTTACGGAATGTTTGCGGTGAACGGCATTTTGTTTAACCATGAAAGCGAACGCCGCGGCGAAACCTTTGTTTCCCGTAAAATAACATTAGCGGCAGCACGTATAGCTCGCGGGTATCAGAAAAAGTTGTATCTTGGCAACCTCAATGCTCAACGCGACTGGGGTTATGCCAAAGATTATGTACAATGTATGTGGCTCATGTTGCAGCACCACACACCCGAAGACTTTGTAATTGCTACAGGAGAGATGCACAGCGTCCGCGAATTTTGCACCTTAGCCTTTAGAGAAGCAGGAATAGAACTCGAATGGCAAGGCTCAGGCGTTGATGAAAAAGGGCTTTGCAAAACAACCGGCAAGGTGCTGGTGGAGATTGACCCAAGGTACTTTCGCCCTGCCGAAGTGGAGCAGTTGCTGGGCAATCCTGCAAAAGCTAAAACATTGCTGAATTGGAATCCTACGCAAACGCCTTTTTCGGAATTGGTGAAACGCATGGTACACTTCGATTACGAATATGTTGAGAAAGTCAAAAATTCAAGGATAAGGTACTAAAGAATGAATACAACCGACAAAATATATGTGGCCGGCGGCAGCGGCATGGTGGGTTCCGCCATTATCCGCAGTTTACAGGCTAAAGGATTTACCAACATTATATCCAAAAGCATTGAAGAACTTGACCTGTGCAATCAACAGGCGGTTAATGATTTTTTTTCCAAAGAACAACCGGACTATGTATTTTTGGCTGCAGCGAAGGTGGGCGGCATTCACGCCAATAGTATCTACCCTGCACAGTTCATCTACAACAATCTGATGATTGAATGCAATATTATTGAAGCGGCGCGTCAAAAAAATGTCAAAAAATTGTTGTTTCTGGGTAGTTCCTGCATTTATCCGAAGATGGCGCCGCAACCCATCAAAGAAGAATATTTGCTGAGCGGGCCTTTGGAAAGCACCAATGAAGCATACGCCATCGCCAAGATTGCGGGAGTTGAATTATGCAGGTTTTATCGCCGCGAGTATGGCTGTAATTTTATTTCAGTGATGCCTGCCAATCTCTACGGCATTAACGATAATTTCGACCTTCAAAATTCCCATGTTTTACCTGCGCTTATCCGCAAGTTTCATGAGGCTAAACTATCCAATGCGCAGGAGGTAGTAATATGGGGAAGCGGCATGCCGCTCAGGGAGTTTTTGTACGTTGACGATCTGGCAGATGCTTGCCTGTTCCTGATGCAGTGCTATAACGGCGAAGAACATATAAACGTAGGTTGCGGCGAAGAGATTGAAATACGAGAATTAGCGGTGCTTGTTAAAAAAATAGTTGGTTTCGAGGGCGCAATTATCAATGATACCACCAAACCCGACGGCACGCCGCGCAAACTCTTGGACGTATCTAAACTTCACTCCTTAGGCTGGAAACATGCCACCTCGCTCGAAGAAGGCATCAAGAGGGTGTATGAGTGGTACACCGGTATGATATGAAAGTAAAGACGGCGCGCACTCCGTCTCAGCAACCATCATTCATAACTTTAAACCTTGAACCATCTTCTCCCTGTTGAGCGGCTTGACGTTGTCAACAATCCAGTCGCGCATGGCCTGCCCCTCGGGCGTATCCTGCGAGGCGCTGAGGAAATCTAACTTGAGGCCTAAGGCGCAACAGACGTCGTGCGCCATTACAGGCCATATTTTGCCGATGTCGCCAATCACGGGTAAACTGCCCTCATGCCGCGCAAAGGCCGACATTTCCATGCGGAAAGGTATCTTGGCGACTTTGGTTTTAGGCAAGCCTTTGTCAATAGCCTCCTGTACGGTTTTTTCCATTTCAGTGGCTTTACGAAGATTTTCATCAAGGTCGAAACGCACCAGCGTTTTACCTTTCAGACTGTAGGTTTGCTGCCCTTGCCACCATGCCCAAATACCGTGGCCGGTATAACATTCAAAGGGACCGTCGTGTATCTCCTGCGTAAGCGCCACAGCCGATTCTATAATCACATCGCTTTGGGCTAACATGCGCGACAGTTGCATAGAGCGTCCCGACACGGGAAGGCTGTCGCCTATGGCCATGCCTATAGCTCCGCCGCCAATCAGCTGCGGGATAGTAACTAACAGGGGAAAGCCTTTTTCGGCACAGGCGCCTATCATCGTCATACGGTCGCAACCGAAGCCTGCAACCTGCTCGAAAGACATACCGTAAAGTCGGGCGAGTTGCAGAATTTCACCGGCAATCAACTCGCCGCGCAGCCCCATCGGGTAGGCCATATTGCCTGCTGCTTTGATGATATTGCTGTGTACAGGAAGCGCAGTTGCCTTTCGCATCAATTCTTCATCAATAATCATTTCTTTTTTAATTTCGGACAATAATTCCTCATTCATCACCGAAATTTCAAATAAATCGCCGCGGGGCATATATTGCATATCCATACCCAGCGCTTCGGCGTTCACGCGGAATACGCGGTCAAGCGAACCGCCCATTTCGTGCGACACTACGGCCGAACTGGTCGATACGGCGTCTATGACGCCTTTGTGGATTAACTCGGCAATCAGGGTGGTAACGCCTTCGTGGATATTGGGGCCGCTGCCGGTAACCACCATAACCTTGCCGCCGCGCCGCTTGGCTTCGACAATGCTGTTGACTGACTTACGCAGGGCCTCCTGCGAGTGCTGGTCTAAAGAGCTGCGGAATTGTTCGATGAGTTTCTCTCCAAAATTCATAGCATAAAATGTAAAACATTGATTGCTTCGCCGCTAAGGCGGCTCGCAATGACGGCGAAGCAATCTGCAATGACGTTAATACCCAAACACCTCTTCCAATGTCAATTCCTTTACAGCGCCGAATTTCCGCATAGCATTGAAATCTAACTCATTTCTATCGCCTAAGATGTAATAGTTGTAAGCATGTCCCTTAACGTATTGTTCCTGAAAAGCTTTAACGTCTGCAAAACTGAAGTTGGGCGCCTGTTCGAAAATCGTTTTACGCGGATCTTGAGTATAGCCGAATTTTTTGGCATTTACATAATCCCACAGAATATTGGAGCGCAATATACGTTCAACGCGGATAGAACTTATCAATGATTCTTTGGCAAGGTCAAAGGATTTTTCCGATTCCGGCATATCGTTGAGAATATCTTTGAATGCCTCAACCGCCTCAGTCATCTTATCATCTTGCGTAGCGATAAAAGTAAAGATACTGTAGTTATATTCAGGCTTGCTCGCCCCGCGGTATCCTGCGGAAGCAGAGTAGGCTAAGCCGCGGGCTTCGCGCATTTCCTGAAATACGATAGAACTCATATTGCCGCCGAAATATTCGTTATACATGCGGCGGACAGGTTCTACCGAATGTTGGAAGGGTTCGCCCTTGGCGTACATGCCCATATATATTTGTTTGGCGTTGTAATGGGTAAAGAATACCTTATTGTCTTTGGTTTCGGCCTGTTGATAATTAACAGGAGCTGGTAATGCTTTCAATTCGGTAGGAGCCTTGTGCTGTTCTGCCAAAATGCCGCTAACTTGTTCAAGGGTTTTAGGACCGAAATACAGCATATAGTGTTCGAAATTTAATAAATCCCTGATTCGGTCGGTCAGCGCTTCGGGTTGGAGGGCTTTCAGTTCGGCAGCGCTCAATATGTTGGTGGCCGATGACTTTGGTCCCCACATAGCGTATTGTGACAACATATTAAAAATGCTGCGTTGATTTAATTTAGCATCTGCGCGGCGTTTGTTGATGTCTGAAATCAGGTTATCAAAGGCAGTTTGGTTTACTTGGGCGTCGGAAAGCAACTCTTCTATTAAAGTAAGGGCGGCCTCAAAATTCTCGTCTAAACCAGTAATTTGTACATATACGCGCTCGGCAGTGGAATTAACATAGTAAGAGCAGGCAATTTTGTAAAACTCGCTCTTGATTTCCTCCGGCGTAAGTTGTGAAGTGCCGAGATAGTTCAGGTAGGAGAAAGCGGTACCCAGAGCCTTGTCGTTGTCATTACCCATATCGAACACATAGATTAAATCAAAGAGTCCGTTGTCGGTATTTTGTTTGTAAAGCAAAGGGATATTGTTGTTAACTGTTCCTTTGGTTATGTCTTTATCATAGTCGATGAACATCGGCTCAATGGGTTCGCGTTGAGTTTCTCTTACCAATTGCAGGTATTCGCTCTCGTCGTCGCGGTTAGCGGCGATAGGGGTAATCTGTGGTTTGTCTATTTTCTTAATATCCTTATCTTCGCCCTCGCGTTTGTAAACAACGGCATAGTTGTCGCCGAAATGCTCGTTAGCAAAGGCTACAATATCCTCCTTGGTAATTTTTGACTGACGGTCGAGGCTGGTTACTACGTCTTTCCATGGCTGCTGGGTTACAAAAGCGTCAAGAATCAGATAAGCGCGAATATAGTTGTATTGCATATATTGAATTTCACGCAATTTGAAATTATTGATGGTAGCTTCAATCAGCCAGTCGGGGAAAGCGCCTTGCTTCAACGAGTCAATTTGAGCCAATAAGAGGTCTTTTACCTCATCAAGCGTTTGCCCTGCCTTAGGACGGCCGGAAAGCTGGAATATGGAGTAGTCGGACATAGCATTTAAACCTGCGCTAGCGCTCAAAGCAAGTTGTTTTTGATTGATATTCAAATCTATGATGCCAGCTTTGCCATTATTCAAGAGATAGTCGATAACCTGAAGAATTTCTGCTTCTTTGGAGGCTGATCCCGGAAAGCGGAAGCCAATAGCTATGTTTTCAGCCTCGTTGCCCCATACTTCTTTTACGACAGGAGCGGTAATTGCAGGCTCGGGACTAATGTTCAGCGGTTCAACATTACCCTTGGGCAGCTTACTGAAATATTTTTCAATCACCTTAATCGCCTTGTCGGGGTCGAAATCTCCTGCCAGAATGACAGCCATATTGCTTGCCACATAATAGTGGTCAAAATGTTTTTTGATATTGATGATAGAAGGATTTTTCAAATGTTCCTGCGTGCCTATTACGGTTTGCGTGCCGTAGGGGTGGTGGGTGAATAAGGCTGCACTCATTGTTTCATATACTTTCCATGCATCTTGGGTAAGTGACATATTTTTTTCTTCATACACCGTTTCCAACTCGGTATGGAACAAACGAAGCACCGGATTTGCAAAGCGGTCGGCTTGGATTTGCGCCCACAGTTCGAGGCTGTTGCTCGGAATACTTTCGATGTAAGCGGTAACGTCGTCGCTGGTAAAAGCATTAGTACCTTCGGAACCGATAGCCGACATTAACTTGTCGTATTCGTTGGGAATAGCGATTTTCGATGCTTCCTGCGAAATGTCGTCTATTTGCTTGTAAATAGCAGTACGTTCATCGGGGTCGGCGGTATTGCGGTACGCTTCAAACAATTCTTCAATTTGGTCGAGAAGAACTTTTTCGGCCTCATAGTCCTTGGTTCCGAACTTATCGGTTCCTTTAAACATTAAATGCTCGAAATAGTGCGATAAGCCTGTGGTTTCGGCGGGGTCGTTTTTACCGCCTACACGCACGGCCACGTAGGCCTGTATGCGTGGTTCGTCGTGGTTTACGGTCATATACACTTTCAAACCGTTGTCAAGTGTGTACATTCGAACATTCATCGGGTCGTTCGGTACCGTTTCGTAATTCTTGCAAGAGGCTAAAGCCATTACTGCCAAGATTGCGAGAAACAAGAAGTTGAGCTGTTTTTTCATGAGAAATTAGTTATTTTAATATTGTATGTAGAAGATGATTGTATAACAACATCAAAGATAGTAATTTTTTGAATATCCTGTTATTTTTTTATGATTTTTCGTTAATTTTTCCTATATTCGCACCATATTTGCCCCGCTAAATGTCGAAATTGCTTACTTTTATACAGAATGGCTTTTTGTGGTTGAAGCGACTGCCTTACAGGCAATTGATTGTTGTATTGGCCTTTGCGACAGGTTTACTCAGCGGATTGGCGGCAGTGCTGCTTAAACATGCCGTCCATTTAGTGCAATGGGTGCTTACCGGCTGGTTTAACACTACAGCCGATAGCTTGCTTTACCTGCTTTATCCGGGTATAGGAATGTTAATCGCCTTGTTATATGTAAGATATGTTGTAAAAGATGATATCAGTCATGGCGTAACAAAGGTGTTGCATGCCATCAGCCGTAAGGATTCTAAAATCAAGCGGCATAACTGCTATTCGTCAATAGCCGCCAGTTCGGTAACTATCGGAATGGGCGGCTCGGTGGGAGCCGAAGCGCCCATTGTTTACACCGGAGCGGCCTTAGGTTCTAACTTGGCGCAGTTTTTCAAGCTTGATTACCGAAGCATTACCCTGCTGTTGGGCTGCGGCGCTGCCGGAGCGGTAGCGGGCATCTTTAAAGCCCCCTTAGCGGGAATAGTCTTTACCCTCGAAATCCTGATGCTCGACCTTTCCCTTTCGTCCATTCTTCCTTTGTTGGTATCGTCGGTTACGGCTACGTCAGTTTCTTATTTTATGCTGGGGAATACGGTATCGTTTAGCACGGCCTTAGTCCCCTTTAATATAGGGAACCTCCCTTATTATTTGGCGCTGGGTATTTTTTGCGGCTTCGGAGCCTTGTACTTTACAAGAGCGACCTTAGCCGTGGAACAAAGGATAAAACGTATTCTTAACCCCTTCCGCCGTTGGTTTTTATGCGCGCTTGGGTTAGGCCTGTTAATCTTTATCTTTCCTCCGCTTTACGGCGAAGGTTACGGCGCGTTGTCGGCTTTATTGAACGGCGACTGTATGGCTGCGGCTGGAACTACCCTTTATGGCGGTTTTTCCGAAAATGTATGGTTTATATTATTGTTCTTCATAGCTGTTTTCTTTTTCAAAATCTTATCCATGTCCTTTACCAATGCCGGCGGAGGAGTGGGCGGAACCTTCGGACCTACTTTGTTTATGGGCGGAATTGTAGGTTTTTTGGTGGCGCGATTGATTAATGTATCAGGGATTCATACCGTTCCGGAGGCGAATTTTGCCATGGTAGGGATGGCCGGCATGATGTCGGCGGTGATGACAGCTCCGCTGACCGCTATCTTCCTTATCGCTGAAATCACAGGCGGCTACGGACTGCTGATGCCACTGATGTTAGTGTCAGCTACTTCTTTCTTTACCATTCGCGGCTTCGAAAAACATTCCATTTACACCAAACGTTTAGCCCTGAGCGGCGACCTTATTACCCATGACAAAGATAAAGCTGTGCTAACCATTATGCAGTTAGATGCCTTAGTTGAGAAGGACTTTATCTCCGTAACGCCCGATACTTCCTTGGGCGAGCTGGTGAAAGTAATATCCCTTTCACACCGTAATTTGTTTCCTGTCTTAAATCATGGAGGCGCATTGGTAGGCGTAGTAGCGCTCGATGATGTCCGCAAGGTAATGTTCGATACGCAACGCTATGATACCACTACCGTGGACAGCCTGATGAAAATGCCGAAAGCCTTTGTCCACAGCGGTGATAATATGCAGTCGGTATTGGATAAATTTGAATCCGCCGGTGTCTGGAACCTTCCGGTAATCGACGAGAAGGGGCTTTATATAGGTTTTGTTTCCAAATCAAAAATATTTTCTTCGTATCGAAATTTATTACAACAATTCTCAGATGAATAAACGTTATCTAAGCCTTATTGCCCAATCGTTGCAGGTGAAAGAGTGGCAGGTCGAAAATGCAGTCGCGCTTTTCTCCGAAGGCGCCACCATTCCTTTTATCAGCCGTTACCGTAAAGAAGCTACCGGCAGCATGGACGAGGTGCAGGTTGCCGAAGTCAAGTACCGAATGGGCGTGTATGAAGAATTGGACGACCGAAAGGCTACCGTCCTTAAATCAATTGAAGAACAGGGGAAGATGACAGATGAATTGCGTGAGAAAATTGAGGCCTGCGTAGTAATATCGGAATTGGAAGATATTTATTTACCTTACCGTCCCAAGCGCCGTACACGGGCGTCTATTGCCAAGGAAAAAGGCTTGGAGCCACTGGCCGAATTAATCATGAAGCAGGACAAGACCGACATCTATGCCGCTGCCGAACAATTCCTGTCCGACAAGGTGGAAACCGTAGAAGATGCCTTGGGCGGCGCCCGCGATATTATTGCCGAACAGGTAAGTGAAAATGCCGCCGTCAGAGATGCCTTGCGTCACCTGTTCCAACGCGAGGCGGTAGTGTATGCGAAAGTAAGCAAGGGCAAGGAAGAAGAAGGTCAAAAATACAAAGATTATTTCAGTTTTAACGAAAGTCTGAAAAAAATTCCTTCACACCGCTTTCTCGCAGTGCTGCGCGGACAGGCAGAGGAGTGCTTATCGGTAAAAGTAGAGCCGCAAGAAGAAACTGCTGTCCCTTTGGTAGAGCGGAAAGTAATACGTTTTGTCAGTGATAAAACGCAGTCGGTGGAGCAAATTCGCTTAGCCGTAGCCGATGCTTACAAGCGTTTGTTGTGCCCCTCCTTAGAGACGGAAACCATTCATTGGAAGAAAGAACAGGCCGACACGGAAGCCATTCGTGTGTTTGCCGAAAATTTACGGCAGTTGCTCTTAGCCTCTCCCTTAGGCCGAAAGCGGGTATTAGCCATTGACCCTGGATTTCGTACCGGTTGTAAAGTAGTGTGCCTCGATGAGCAGGGCAAGCTCCTGCATAATGAGACCATTTATCCGCACCCGCCGCAAAACGAGCGGAGCAGCGCCATGCGCAAGATTTCGACCTTAGTGGAATCCTATAAAATAGAAGCTATAGCTGTTGGCAACGGCACTGCCGGCCGCGAGACCGAAGATTTTATCAAACGCATAGCCTTTCCGCATACCGTGCAGGTATTTGCGGTGAGCGAAGACGGCGCTTCTGTTTACTCTGCCTCGCCCATTGCCCGAGAAGAGTTTCCGGAATATGATGTTACTGTCCGCGGAGCGGTGTCTATAGGCCGCCGCCTCATGGACCCTTTAGCGGAGTTGGTGAAAATTGACCCCAAGGCTATAGGCGTGGGGCAATATCAGCACGATGTTGACCAGAAGCGCCTGAAAGAAGGCTTGGATACCGTAGTGGAAAGCTGTGTGAACAAGGTGGGCGTGAACCTGAATACCGCCAGCAAGCATTTGCTTACCTACGTGTCGGGACTGGGGCCTGCGTTGGCGCAGAACATTGTTGACTACCGCAAAGAACATGGCGCCTTTACTTCACGCGCCGAATTACACAAGGTAAAACGCTTGGGCGATAAGGCTTTTGAGCAGTGCGCAGGCTTCCTGCGTATCCCCGATGCCTTAAATCCGCTTGATAACAGCGCCGTGCACCCCGAACGCTATGCCTTGGTAGCGCAGATGGCTAAGGATATACAACACCCCTTAGCCGATTTGCTGGTATCCGAAGAAGTGCGCAAGAAAATAAACCTCGAAGCTTACGTCTCGGAAAAGGCGGGCATGCCAACCCTGACGGATATTATGGCAGAGTTAGCCAAGCCCGGCCGCGACCCGCGCTCCGTAGCCAAGGTATTTGAATTTGCCTCCGATGTGTTTACCATTGACGACTTGCAGTCGGGTATGGAGCTGCCCGGCATAGTTACCAACATTACGGCCTTCGGCGCCTTTGTCGATGTGGGGGTAAAGCAAGACGGATTAGTACACATTTCCCAAATGGCCGACCGCTATATCAGTAATCCTAACGAGGTAGTGAAGCTGCACCAGCATATTCGGGTAAGGGTATTAGAGGTGGATATTCCCCGCAAACGCATACAACTGACGATGAGAATAAATTGATAGAAAATCGAACATTTTTTTACAACAATAATAAAATACCGATACATGCTAAATAAAGATAAAATTGAAAAAATTAAAGAAATTTGGGAGGACTATGTCAACACCGACCGAATATTAGATGTCAAAGGAAAAGTGTTGCCTAATATTGATAGCCTAAGGCTTGAAGCAATAACGTTGCTTTCAGATATGATCCTGCAGTTTAGAAACAGAGAATTATCACTTGGAGAATTTAAAACAAGTATTGACAGTTTTAATAAACGTAATAACCTTTGGGGGTTTACGGCTATAAAAGGACAATTTTTCTTTAATCAATTAACAAAAATAGCTGATGACTCTAATCTTGAAAAACTCGGAGACATACTTATTGAAGTAATAGCAGAGCCCAAAGACATTAAAGACGCCTTACATAAAATTGAGAAATTAGAAAAATATTGTCAAGAAGTAAAGCCTAAGTTAGCAAAGGTCAAACGGTTATCTCCAAGTCCTAAATCAGTTCCGTATTTTTTATCGTATTTCTGGCAAGTTGCTGATAATGAAAAATGGCCAATTTATTATACTGCTACCATTCAGGCTCTTGATAAAATAGGGCTATGGAAGGAGAGCCCCATTCAAAGGGATAATTATGAACTATTCTTTTCTTTAAATGAACAAATTAAAATTTTTCTTAGCGATTACTCAAAAAGGAAAATATCCAATTGGGATATAGAACATGCTTTTTGGCACTTTGTAGGTAATCCTATTAAAAAGATAGATAAAACAAAACATGCTATTACGGAACAAATACGTGATAAAGATGAACCTAAAAATATTATTACAAGTATAAGTGCAAATTTTAATTTATCTGATTACATCATTCCTAAAGTGTCAAAATTAGTTGAATTAGGGAATGCGGTAAATAAATCGGCTACGCAAAAAGGATATGAGTTTGAAAAAATCATTGCTGAAATTTTTGAACTGTTAGATTTTGAAGTTGAATCGCTGGGGCAAGGAACAGGTAGAAATCCTGATGCTATTGTAAGATTTAGAAAAGAAGATACCGCATTTTTAGTAGAGGCTAAAGCATACAATGGCGGCTATTCTTTAGGAACAGATGATAGAGCAATTAGAGAATATATAAATGTTCATTGCCCTAAATTAAAAAATGAAGGTTATAAAAAAATTGGATTTATAATTGTAAGCAATGAATTTAAAGCAAATTTTGACAATTTTGTAAATGAAATTACATGGAATACCGATATTAAACGCTTTATTCTTTTAACATCAGAAGCATTACTTTATTTATTAGCATTTAAAACAAAAAATAAATTGAGTTTAACAGATATTATTAACTGTATTATTAGTATTGGAAATCCTATCTCCGCAAAAAATATTATTGATGAATTTGGTGATATATAAGGAAGTAAAAATAATCAAAAATGAGAAATACGCCATAAATATCGCACATCACATAATCGCATATCAAATAACCAAATCAATAAATCAACAATAAAAAATAAACTCTCATGAAAAATCTACTTCTTATGCTACTTGCCGCCCTTGGCCTGAGCGCTTCTCAACCGACAAATGACAATCCTTTGTTGGCCGAATGGAATACGCCTTTTGCTATTCCGCCCTTTGAACAAATTAAGTTGGAACACTACATGCCTGCCATTGAAGAAGGCATGCGCCAACAGAAAGCAGAAATTGACGCCATAGTGAACAATCCCGAGGCGCCGACCTTTGCCAACACTATTGAAGCCTACGATGCCGCAGGCGCCTTGCTGTCGCGTATTATGCCTGTATTTTCAGGCATCAGCGGAGCTAACACCACGCCTGAAATGCAAGTGATTGAACGGGAATTGTCGCCGAAAATGACCGCTCACCGCGACGATATCCGCCTGAATGAAGGCTTGTTTAACCGCATCAAAGCTGTTTATGAGCAACGGGAACAATTAGGACTTAATGCCGTAGAAATGCGCTTAGTAGAAGAAACGTACAAGGGTTTTGAAAAGTCGGGCGCCAATCTCAATCCCGAACAAAAAGAAGAACTGCGCCGTCTGAATACCGAAATATCGAAATTGCAAACCCAATTCGGACAAAACATGTTGGCCGAAACCGCAGCTTATACCCTGACTATTGATAATGAGGCCGACCTCTCAGGCTTGCCGGAGGCCTTGAAAGCTGCGGCTGCTGCCCGCGCTGCTAAAGCCGAAAAAGAAGGGCAGTGGCTCTTCGGCTTAGACAATCCCAGTATTATGCCCTTCCTGCAGTATGCCGATAATCGCGACCTGCGCCGCCAAATGCTGAATGCTTACCTGAATCGCTGCAATAATAACAACGATAAAGATAATAAAAAACTTATAGCTCAGTTGCTTGCTCTGCGTTTGGAAAAAGCCAAATTAATGGGCTATGACAATTTTGCCGAAATGACCTTAGAGGACCGTATGGCTAAAACAGCGGCCAATGTATATGATTTATTGGATAAACTCTGGGCTCCGACTATGAAAGTAGCTGAGCGCGAAGCTGCCGATTTGCAAAAGATGATGAATGATGCAGGACTGAGCGGAAACTTGGAAGCCTCCGACTGGAGTTATTATAGCGAGAAGGTGAGAGATGCCAAGTATGCCATGAATGAAGAAATGTTGCGCCCTTATTTTAAACATGAAAATGTACGCGATGGTATTTTTTATGTATGCAACCGTTTATACGGCATTACGTTTACGCAGGTGGACGTGCCTGTTCCCACCGATGAAACGGTAGCCTACGAGTGTAAAGATGCAGACGGAACGCATCTTGGTATCTTGTATATGGATATGTTCTCTCGTCCGGGAGCTAAGCGCGGCGGCGCCTGGTGCGGTCGCTACCGTGGTCAAACTTATGAAAACGGACAAAGGGTAGCGCCCTTAGTAACCATAGTATGCAACTTTACCCGCCCTGTGGGCGATAAAGCGGCCTTGTTCAGTCCCGATGAGGTTGAAACCTTCTTCCATGAGTTTGGACATGCCTTGCACGGCTTATTCGCTGATACGCGCTACAGAGGGCTTAACGTTCCGCGCGACTTTGTGGAACTGCCTTCGCAAATTATGGAACACTGGTGTTTCGAGCCTGAAGTATTGAAAGAATATGCCAAACATTATGAAACAGGCGAAGTAATTCCTTTGGAATATATCGAAAAGATGGACCAAAGCGCAAAATTCGGCGAAGGCTTCAGGACAGCCGAATACTTGGCCGCCTCTTTTTTGGACATGGATTATCATGTGCTTACGGCTGTTCCTGAAGATTTGAATCTGGCTCAATTTGAGGTTGAAGTACTAAACAACAAACGCGGCTTAATTACTCAGATTCCGCCCCGTTACCGCACTACCTATTTCAACCATACTATGGGCGGCGGTTACACGGCCGGTTACTATAGCTATATTTGGGCGGGAGTACTGGATTGCGATGCTTATCAGGCCTTTGTCGAAACAGGCGATATCTTTGACCAAACGACGGCTGCCAAGTTTCGTAAAGAAATTTTAGAGCGCGGCGGCGATGATGATGCTATGCAAATGTATTTGAATTTCAGAGGAAAAGAACCGGCGATTGAGCCTTTATTGGATAACCGCGGTTTGAGATAATTTTTTGGTAATTTGGTAAATTATCTTTACATTTGTAAGTTAAATCGGATTTTTTGCGACAAATATTAATATTCTTATACTATGATTAAAACATTTGACGAACTTTATGAAACAGTAGGACAAAGACCGAAAAAACGTGTGGTAGGCGCTTGGGCTGTAGATGACCATACTATCGGAGCCTTGGCTCTTGCAGTACAAAAAGGCTTTGTGGAAGCCACATTAGTGGGCGACCGAGAAATGATGACAAAAGTGTGTGCCGACGAAAAGATTGATATGTCCATCTTTCGTATAGTGCATATTCCTAATGATGTGCAAGCTGTGGCTGCTGCTGTTGACCTCATTAATCAAGGCGAGGGCGACGTGCTGATGAAGGGCTTATGTACCAGCGATAAGTACATGCGGGCTATTCTGAATAAAGAGAAAGGCTTACTGCCGCCGAAAGCGGTATTGAGCCACGTTACGGTGATGTCGGTTGCTACTTATCCAAAATTGCTGATAATAGGCGATGTGGCTGTTATTCCCGCCCCCGATTTAACGCAAAAAGTAGCTATAACCAACTACCTGATTAGTACGGCCAAAGCCTTGGGCATAGAAAAACCCAAAGTGGCTTTGCTGGCTGCTACCGAGCAAATGCTGCCCGGCATGCAAGCCTGTGTCGATGCGGCTATGATTTCCAAAATGGCTGACCGCGGACAAATCAGCGGCGCTTATGTTGATGGCCCCTTGGCTATGGACGTGGCCATCAGCAAGGAAGCAGTGGCCACGAAGAAACTGACCAGCACGGTGGCCGGAGACGCCGACTGTATCCTATTCCCTAATATCGAAAGCGGCAACGCATTCTTTAAAACCGTTACCAACTTAGCAGGTGGAGAACTGGCTGCCGTAGTAACAGGAGCGAAAGTACCCTGTGTGCTGACTTCGCGTGGCGACAGCACAAAAAGTAAATTGAACTCTATTGCCTTAGCTGCTTTAATGGCTAAATAACTCTCAACTTAATAAAAACATGAATATATGAAAATCCTGACCATTAACCCCGGTTCTACCTCTACAAAAATAGCTGTTTTTGAAGACGAAAAAAATATCTTTCAGAAAAACCTGCAACATGATGCTGATGACCTGAAACAGTTTGCGAAAATCACAGAACAGTTCGAGTTTCGTAAAGAAGCTATTCTGTCGCTGTTGAAAGAAAATAATTTCGATGTACAAAGTTTTAACGCCATTGTCGGTCGCGGCGGTTTGATGCGCCCCCTCGCTTCGGGTACTTATCTTGTAAACGAAGCTATGAAGAAAGATTTGTCCGACTGCGAGTATGGCGAACATGCCAGCAACCTCGGCGCTTTGATTGCCGACGACATTGCCCGCCAAATACCTAACTGCCCCGCCTTTATTGCCGACCCTGTAGTGGTTGACGAATTGCAAGATGTAGCCCGCATTGCCGGCCACCCGCTGTTTAAACGTGTTTCCGCTTTCCATGCTTTGAACCAAAAAGCCATTGCTAAGGCGCATGCCAAAAAGTTAGGTAAACCCTACGAATCGCTGAACCTTATTGTGGCTCACTTGGGCGGCGGCATTTCCGTAGGCGCGCACTGTCAGGGTAAGGTCATTGATGTAAGCAATGCTATTGACGGCGAAGGCCCCTTCTCGCCAGAACGCTCAGGTACGCTGCCGGCGCTGCAGGTGGCTAAACTGTGCTTTAGCGGCGAATATACCTTCGATCAAGTGAAGAAAATCCTGACCGGCAAGGGCGGCATGGTAGCGCATTTGGGCACTAACCAATTCCAAAAAATCGAAGGGGAACTTATCCCTTCGGGAGATAAGCAGGTTGATTTAGTACACCAGGCCATGAGTTACAACATTGCAAAACATATAGGCGCTATGGCTACGGTACTCAGGGGCAAGGTTGATGCCATTATCCTTACCGGCGGCATTGCTTGGAATCCCTTAATGGTAGAGCGTATTACCGAAAAAATTTCATTCTTAGCTCCGGTGGCTGTTTATCCGGGCGAAGACGAAATGGGCGCTTTGGCCAATAACGGCTTGGCTGTCCTCCGCGGCGAAACACAAACCTTGACGTATTAAATCAAAAGGGTATTAATATTCAATCTTCATCAAATAACCAACTCATAATTCATAACCCATAACTCATAACCCTTTTATGCGCAGAAAAACAACATATCTGTTACTCTTGCTGCTCCTGCCTCTGTGCCTGCATGCGCAGGATAGTAAAACTTTCCTACAGACCTTTGTACAGAAGATGTCGGCACAACCGGTGCAGTTCACTTTCTCCTTTGAGTATGAGAATTTGGCGCAACAAATAAAGGAAAGCTATGAGGGAACGGCCTTGTGCAACAGCAAGCAATTTCGCGTGCTTACCGCCAAGGTAGAAGTCTATTGCGATGGGACTACCAAGTGGGTATATAATGTTGATGTTGATGAAGTGATGCTCTTTCCTGCTTCCGAAGCTTATGATATTACCGACAATCCCTTGCTCTACATTCAGCAGCATGTCGATGATTTTAAATATAAGCCAACTGTACAGCGTAAGGTGGAAAAAGGAAAATCGGTCTTGCAACTTGATATGTTTCCAAAAGACAAGAATGCCGCTTACATATCAATAGGTTTAACGGTTGACGCTGCCACGTATTATCCTGTAGCCATACGCTACAACTTGAAAGACGGGCAGCGCTACACCGTCAATGTCTCTGCCTTCGACGACAAACTCGCAGCCAAGAACAGCGCTTTTTCATTCCCCAAACACAAATACCCCACGGCAGAGGTGGTGGATTTGAGGTAGGGTTTAATGATTAGTGGTTAGTTGTTAGTGATTAAATTATTTGAGAATCAATCTTCTTCAATTTTTATCAAATAACCAAATCAACAAATAAGCAAATTGAAAAACTAAAACTAAAGTTGTATAATCCCGATGAGTTTGATGATGTGCTGTTGCGTTTAATCTGCCAATTCATAGTCTTGAAAGCAGTTAGCCGGTGCTACTTGCACATTCTCAACCCTCCCGTTGGAGTTCAACAATATGACCATTACTTTTAGTTTGTCTATATTGGAAGATGTGTAAGAGGAAGCTGTAAAAGACATGGTATAGACGTTGTCCGCTACCGATTGATCGGAGGGTATGTTTTGCCCCAGTATGCTTGAACTTACTACTTTTCGTACTACGTCCATGTGCCTGAAATTAACAAGAACAGAAGCGCCGCCAAAAAATGAAGTATAATTTACCTGATCGCATCTTAAATCGTCTTCAAGCACATATACCACACATCTTGCATTCGGAAGACTTTCTTTAAACGAAAACGACACTGTAATAGTACCGCTACCGGCGCCTAATGTCGATGAAATAGCAATTCCGTATGTAGAGGTTTGTTTGAGCATATTTATTGGTTGGTTTATATTTGCATTTTCGGGGTATGTCCATTCGGTTACACGATTTAAGAAAGCGGTCGGATATCCCTGTAAGTTTAATGCGGTTTCCAATGCTACTCCTTCCGACAAGTTCCATGGGTCGTAATAGGGGCCGCTTGGATTTCCCCTGTGAATAGCAGCTACCAATACCTTGTCAGTTCGGCTATGCACCTGTTCAATACTGTACGTTACTCTTGGGCACCAGCCGCACCATGCTCCGGTGAAGTCCTCAATGAGTACTTTATGGGCATAAAGGGTTGGGCTTGGCAAAACTTCAATAATTACCGTATTGCTTGTCAAATCATCTTTTTTTGCATATACGCTATAGGTTCCTTGTAAAGTAGCGGTATATGTACACCCCTGTATAAGATTATTATTTACATAAAATTCTGCGACTGAGGTATAATCTACATTATCATCGCCGGTTGCTTGGAATACAAATGATTCACCGGAATTTTCATAAATGGCAGCTTTATTAACAGTAACAGTTAAACTGTTTAACGGCGTAACTTCATTTATCTCATTACATGATGAAAAGAAAAAAGAATAAAGAAGTAATACGATGCTAAATTGTGAAAAGAGAAAGCGTTTCATGTTGATAGATGGTTTTAATATTTTTACAAAGATAAGATATATTTTTCACATGAAAATATTTTTTGTACATTTGTTCTATGAAATAAATAAATTAGAGACGATATGAAAACAGCAATATTAGCATTGCTTTTTATGATGAGCAGTTTTGAATTTTCTGTGCAAAATACAGCTATTCCTGCAATTATGTTAAAAGACGTTAACGGAAAGAGTTATAATCTTAATCGGCTAAACAGTGCGGAAAATCCGGTGGTGTTGAGTTTTTGGGCGACTTGGTGCAGCCCTTGCGTACAGGAATTGGACGCATTAAAGGAAGTTTACCCCGACTGGAAAGCGGAAACAGGAGTGGAAATTATCGCTGTTTCCATTGATGACGCCCGTACTGCCAAACGAGTTAAACCTTTAGTGAATGGGAAAGGCTGGGATTTTGTTATTTTATTGGATGAAAATCAGGATCTCAAACGTAAAATGAATGTGGCGAACCCGCCCCATACATTTGTAGTATATAAGGGTAAGGTTGTGTGCCAACAGACTAACTATACGCCCGGTGCTGAAAATAAACTGTATGAAAAAATTAAGGAAGCGTTAACCAAATAAATTAACATTTGATACTGTGAAGAAACTATTAATTATATTAGTAATAGGAAGTTTATTGCCGTTTGCGGCAAACGCTCAATTTAAAGTCAGTTTTGAAGGTAACGGACAATGGCTTACTAATGATACGAATAATGATATGTTCCTGACTAATGACGACACTGCAAAACTCCGTTCCAATGCATATTTAAAACTGGACTACACTGTAAAAGAATGGGATTTTGGCGTTCAATTCGAATCATATCTACCCAAAGCGCTTTTAAATTACTCTCCTGACCTTCAAGGAGTAAATGTTGGTGCCTTATATGCGCGATATAACAATATTAATGTAGGAATAGATGTAACAGCAGGTCATATCTATGAGCAGTTAGGAAGCGGGCTTATTTTTCGTTCATGGGAAGACAGGCAATTAGGCATTAATAACGCCATTTTTGGCGGACGAATTTCCTATACTCCGATTAATGGATTTAAACTAACCGTTTTAGGTGGAAAACAACGCATTGGTATGGGATTCGATTTTGCCGATGGAGCGATTGTTGCTATCAATCTGGAAACTTCTATTACTGACATTTTAAATGTATCGAAATTTGATGCAAATGTGGGACTCAGTTATGTAGGACGTTATGAAGATCAGGGAGAGTTGTATCCGGAATTGCCAACTATGTTGAATGCTTATTCGATGCGTATTCATATTGCTAAAAGCGGATTTTATGTAGGAGGCGAGTTTGTTTTCAAAGGTAAAGATCCTTTGGTTGAAATGGGAGGGCAAATTAATTCTAATGCCTTGAATATGGGTAATGCACTGTTGATTAACATGGGCTATGCAAGAAAAGGCTTTGGAATAGATGTGAATTTGCGAAGAATGGAAAATATGGGATTCTTTTCACAACGAAATTTGGCAGAAAATCAATATAACACAGGGGTTTTGAATTACCTTCCTGCCTTAACAAAGCAATATACCTATTCATTACAAAATATTTATATTTATCAGGCACAACCTTACCTCCGATTCATGCCAATAGAGAAAGTAGGAGAGATAGGTGGACAAATAGATGTGTTTTACGAATTTAAGAAGGGATCTTTGTTGGGTGGAGAATATGGAACCAATGTGGCTCTGAACGCTTCTTATTGGGGTGGATTAAGCGCCAGAACGGATTTTACTACAAGGTCATACGCATCTGATCTATTCTCTGTAAATGAAAAGTATTATCATGATGTGGGAATAGAAGTTCGTAAACGATGTACAAAAGATTTATCGCTTGTATTTATGTTCTTGAATCAATACTATAATAAAAAATATATTGAGGAAACAACAGGCATAATTAATGCAAATATGATAACAGGAGAGCTAACTTATAAATTTGGTAAAGCGCAATCTGTTAAGGTGAATGCGCAGCATCTTTGGGCTGATGCAGATAAAAAGAATTGGATAGGCGGCGGCTTAGACTTTGCGTTGAATTATAATTGGTCGCTTTTTGTAAGCGATGATTATAATTATGGTAATGATGATAAAGAAGAACGCAAGCATTACTATAATACGGGCATTAGTTTTGTTACGGGCGCAATAAGAGTTGCGGCAAGTTATGGGAAACAACGGGCCGGCACGTTATGCGCAGGAGGAGTATGTCGCATGGTATCCGAAGCTACAGGCTTAAACCTGACTGTTATTGCTTCTTTTTAGGCATCTATACACAAACATTCGGAACATTAATCATTGAATTACTGTGCCATCAACAAAGGGATATCCCTATTTACTGCATATCCCTAATAAGAAAAGCCCCCTGTTCGGGAGTGGAGCGTTGTTGTTCCTCATTGTACTTTCACCGTATACCTCATCCCCTTGTCGGGTGTTGTTAAAAAGTTTTCGATAATGAAATTGACGTCTCCACCTTTAATTCCTTCGTTCAATCTCACCGTAATAGTCTGTTGTTCATTCGGGTTAATGATGTAAGGAATAATGTTAATATTGCGAAAATAGGTCAATCGCGGGTCGTGGTTGTCTTTTCTCAAGTGAAAAATCAAATCAGAATTGTTGTTGAACGTAATGTGAGCCGTATCACTGCTATTATTCATCTTTACCTTTATATCTACTGCATTCTCGAAAAGCTCTTTCAGATATTTTTCTTCGCCGATGACAAAATCGTCGAGATAAACCGCCGTGCGTCTTTCAATTAACGCTTCATGGATTGCTTCGGAGGTTTTTTCGCGGGCAAACACAAGGGTCATAGCCCTGTGTTTTCCTTCAGCGAAAGAGGGAATGGGCTGGTGACTATCCGTGGCGCCTATCATAGTCAGGTTCTTTTCCAAGCACCAACGGTGCGCTTCGATAAAATACCTGCCTCCATTAACGACTTCGATGCCGTGCATCATACCCTGTTCCAACAATGTAGTGTGTTCTTGCCACCACAAGGTAGTGTCAGGCTGTCCGTAGCTTCCTCCTAAAGCGCCGGGATGATTCCAAAAGATGAATGCATTCTGAGCCTTAGCAGCGCGGAAAGCATCCATATAATCGGGAACGTCTAACTTGTCAGCATCGCTGAGGAAAATAGCGTTGCTATGACCGGGAGGCATAGCGTGACTAATTTCGGATCCCCTGATGAGAATAATGCCTTCTTTTTCGGCCTGAGTCTTGGCTAATTCGTATGAAACATTATGCGTTATGCCGGTTAAGGTAATATCTGTTACAGTTTGCAACTGCCGCAGACGTGGGCGGATTTCAATGTGGTCGGTGATGGCAATGGCGTCAAGACCATCGCGCCGAGCCTCGTCTACACGTACTGTGGGCCAAACAGTACCGTCAGAAAAGACCGTGTGTATATGAAAATCGCATTTCAATGTTACATAATCTTTCAAATTGGGAATGTTGATACTCTTGCGCTGTGAAAATAGAGGAAGCGCAAAAAAAACGGTAAGAAATAAGGATATAATCCTAAGATTCAGTGCTCTCATCTTTTTAAATTTTTGATTAATTTTATAGCAAACAAATTTAGGTGTTTTTGATGTAAAGCTCTGCAGGTTTTACTGAATGTATTGCTCCGGCATTACTACAACTGCCGCAAAATATTGAAAAAAAACCTTAAACCTCTCCTGCTTAGTCTTTCGCCTCTTTCAGTTTTTCCCGCAACTTGTTTTCTATTTCTTCGGTCAATTCAGGATTATCGAGTAGCAGTTGTTTTACGGCATCGCGACCCTGACCGATTTTGGTCTCGCCGTAACTGAACCATGAGCCGCTTTTCTTAATGATTTCGAAATCGACGCCAAGGTCAATAATTTCCCCAATTTTTGAGATACCCTCGCCAAAGACAATATCAAATTCCGCCTTTTTAAAGGGAGGCGCCATCTTGTTTTTTACCACTTTTACGCGCGTCCGGTTACCAGTCGCTTCATCTCCATCTTTCAACTGTGTTACTTTACGCACATCTAAACGCACCGAGGCATAAAACTTCAAAGCATTACCACCGGTGGTGGTTTCGGGGTTACCGAACATCATGCCGATTTTTTCGCGCAACTGGTTGATAAAAATACAACAAGTGTTGGTACGGCTAATATTGGCCGTAAGTTTACGCAGGGCCTGGCTCATCAGGCGGGCATGCAAGCCCATCTTTGAATCGCCCATCTCGCCTTCGATTTCGGCTTTGGGAGTTAAGGCAGCTACAGAGTCTATTACGATTACATCGACCGCGCCGGAGCGAATGAGGTGGTCGGCAATTTCGAGCGCCTGCTCCCCGTTGTCGGGCTGTGAAATGAGCAGCGTATCGACATTTACGCCTAATTTTTTCGCATAAGTGGGATCGAAAGCGTGCTCGGCATCAATAATAGCGGCGATTCCACCTGTTTTTTGCGCCTCGGCAATGGCATGAACGGCCAGCGTGGTTTTACCGCTCGACTCGGGGCCATAAATTTCTACTACCCTGCCTCGCGGATACCCGCCGATGCCTAAGGCATGATCGAGAGATACTGAACCTGAAGGGATTACTGAAACTTCCCATGCAGGCTTGTCGCCTAATTTCATCACTGTGCCCTTCCCAAAATCCTTGTCGATCTTATCTAAAGTGGCTTGTAAGGCTTTTAGCTTTTCGGCGCTAATCTGAGCGCCTTTCCTTTGTTCTTGGTTTTCTTTTTCTTCTTTTTTTGCCATGGTGGTTGAGTGTTAAATGGTTAAACAATTTATCCTACAAAGTTAGTACATTTTTTGGATTTTTTGCTAATTTTGCAGAAATTTGTGGAATTATGCGACCTACTCTCTTGATTATGGCTGCCGGAATGGGCAGTCGTTACGGCGGATTAAAACAACTCGACGGGCTAGGCCCTAACGGTGAGGTAATTATGGATTATTCGGTATTCGACGCCCTGCGCGCCGATTTCGGCAAGTTGGTATTTGTGATACGGCGTTCGATGGAACAGGATTTCAGGGAATATATCCTGCCCCGCTTCAATAATAAGATTTCGGTAGAGCTTGTTTTTCAGGAAATTGACATGCTCCCCGAAGGCTTTTCCTGTCCCGAAGGCCGTACAAAACCTTGGGGAACCAACCACGCCGTGATGATGGCCGCGCCGATGATTCACGAACCCTTTGCCGTTATCAATGCCGATGACTACTACGGAATTGACAGCTTCCGCGTAATGGCCGAGTACTTGAAATCCTTGGAAAACAGTCAACATCAATACTGCATGGTAGGCTTTCGTCTGGAAAATACTTTATCGGAGCGCGGCGCCGTATCGCGCGGTATATGCGCTAAAGACAACAACGATTATCTGACCTCGGTAGTAGAACGCACTTATATCGTCCGCGAGAACGAGACTATCAAGTACAAAGATGAAAACGAACAAATGATTGAGATTGCAGGAGACACTCCTGTTTCGATGAATATCTGGGGATTTACACCCGACTATTTCAAACATTCCGAGGCGCTTTTCAAGGCCTTTTTGCAAGAAAAGGGGCAAGAGTTAAAGTCGGAATTTTATATCCCCTTTGCCGTAAATAAGTTGATTCAATCGCATACAGCTACGGTAAAAGTATTGCCCACCACCTCGCAATGGTTCGGGATTACTTATCAAGAAGACCGCCCCGCCGTTGTTGAAAGATTACGGCAGTTGCATGAGGAAGGTGTGTATGATAAATTAAAATAACCCTTTACCTTATTATGATAGACCGCGCAACCATAGACAAGATTATTGATGCCTCCGATATTACGGAGGTGATTGGCGATTTTGTCAGCCTCAAAAAACGAGGGGTGAATTATTTGGCCTGCTGTCCTTTTCATAACGAAAAAACGCCCTCATTCAGCGTATCTGCGGCCAAGGGCATTTATAAATGCTTTGGTTGCGGAAAGGCAGGCAATGCGGTGAGTTTTGTCATGGAGCATGAGCATTTGACTTATGTGGAAGCCTTGAAATATTTGGGGAAGAAGTATGGAATTGAAATTAAAGAGAAGGAACTCACCGCCGAGGAGATACAGGCAGGTACTAAGCGCGAAAGCCTGATGATTGTGTCGGCTTACGCACAGGATTATTTCAGCAAAACGCTGTGGGAGCACCCCGACGGAAAAAATATAGCGCTGAGTTATTTCCGCGAACGCGGATTCAGCGATAAAACTATTAAAAAATTTCAGTTAGGCTACTGTTTGGATTCGCGCAGCGCTTTCAGCAATACCGCTATCAAGGACGGCTACAAGAAAGAATACCTTGTCGGAGTCGGATTGTCTATAGAGCGTGAGGAAGATTTGTTCGACCGCTTTTATGGACGTGTGCTCTTTCCTATCCACTCCATCAGCGGAAGGGTGATTGCCTTCGGCGCGCGCACCTTGAAACAGGATAAAAACATTGCCAAATACCTCAACTCGCCTGAGAGCGAAATTTACATCAAGAGTAATGTGCTTTATGGCATTTACTTTGCCAAACAAGCTATAGTGCGCAGTCAAAAATGTTATTTGGTGGAAGGTTATACCGATGTAATTTCCATGCATCAGGCAGGAGTGGAAAATGTGGTAGCCTCAAGCGGCACCTCGCTCACCACCGAGCAAATCAGGCTTATTAAGCGGTTTGCCCCTAATGTAACGGTGCTATACGACAGCGATGCCGCAGGCATCAAAGCCTCACTCCGCGGCATAGACATGCTGCTCGAAGAGGGTCTTAACGTGAAGGTGGCGCTCTTCCCCGAAGGCGACGACCCCGACTCTTTTGCCCGCAAACACAGCGCTTCCGAATTGGAGGCCTTTTTAGCCGATGCCGAGGAAGATTTTATTTCCTTCAAAACAAAATTACTCGCCAAAGAAGCCCAAAACGACCCCATACAACGCGCCAATCTCATTTCCGACGTAGTGCGGAGCATATCTATGATTCCCGACACTATCACACGCACGGTGTATGTGAAGGAATGTTCTCGCCTGATGGAAATGGAAGAAGAGCTGTTGAGCGGCGAAGTGGCCAAGTTGCGCAAAAAACGCTTATACGAGGGGACGAAAGACCCCCGCGCTTATCCTACGCCCTTGTCTCCGGAGGACGGCGGAGAACCCCTTACGACTACCCCGCTCCCTTCCTTTGTTAGTAATATTTACAGCGAGGCTTCGGAAAAAGAATTGTTGCATTTTATTTTAAAATACGGCGACCGACCTTTGTTCTTAGACGCTGAAAACAATAAGCTCAGCGTGGCCGAATATATTATTGCTGAACTGCGTAACGATGAATTAGAATTGCAAAATCTCCAGTATCGAAAAATTTTCGACGAATATGCGCAGGTATTGCAATTACCGGCCGAAGACCGCTCTAAGCACTTCATCAATCACCCCGATCAAGGCATTATGGACGTAGCGATAAATGTGCTGTCGGACAACTACCAGATATCCATCAAAAAGTATATTGAATCGGAAGAGCCGGAAGACACCAAGCTGCGCCGCGTGGTTCCTTACACCATTGCAGCTTATAAGTCGAATATCACCAAGCAGGCTTCTGTGGCGTTGAGCGAACAACTGAACGAAGCGCAGAAACGCAACGACAGCGAGCAAATGTCGCTGCTTGTAGAGCGCCTTCGTACTTTACAGGCTATAAGAAACACCTTTGCTAAAGACCTGTGCAGATTAACCACCTAAAGATAACTGTAAATTCGAGATAAAAACCTGCATTCGATAATTGAAATTAAACAAAAACATAAAACATTATCTAATCAATCAACTGGCTAACAAGTGATTATGTTAATTTTTGTTAAATTTAAACAATTTCTAATACTCAAGTCTCAAAATCGCTTTTTCTAAAAAATCCAAAATCAAAGTACAATTGTGTAGCATATTATCAGACCAAATGGTACTGCTATAATAATTACACATAGGTATAGTTGTCAGTTCCTTCCCTTGTATTGTCTGTGACAGCAATGACATTTCCCGTTTTATTTCTTCGGTTTTCGATTGAAAACCCTCTTCAAACAAGATATTGCTTATTAAGTATAAACTGTTATAGGCTTTCCACAGGGTTAGCAATAATTCTTTATCTCCTATAAAACGCATAGTGCCAGATAGCTTAAACATTTCAAAAGCATAACTATTACAGTTAGGTTTCCGAACACTCCATATATTATTTCCGTAGTTAATAAGTATTGTGTCAAAATTTACCGAATTTTTGTCATTTGTCTTCAAATAGTTAGCATATTCAACCTCTTTTTGCAGGTATTTTTTTTCTTCATGAAGAATTTTTATATTTTCTTCCAATTCCAATTTTACGGCATTCAAATAAAGAGCCATATCTCTTTTTTCGTTCCTGTTACTAATCCAATGACTTGCAGATAGCGTAATGGCTATGCCAATCACGATTACTAAAACTTCACGCAAAAATTTTCCAATTTTGTTCATTGAGTTATTCATATTACCTATTTTTACTAATTATACATTGCTTTAAGTTTTTATCTTATTGTCCCATTGCTCAGGTGGATTACGTATATCGTTTAGATCAATCCGAAATTTGAAAAAATTTAGTACCATTATTATTGCTTTTTTTAGATATTGATTTCACAAAACTGCTTATCCCAAACAATAGTGATATCAGTATTCCTATAATCGCTAATGGTATCGACCAAGCATTCTGTTTTTCAATAGCATATTCGTGTTCATTTTGAATTCTAAGTATATCATTCAATTCATTTAGGTTGTACAATCCTGTTTCAACATTGCTATTTTTTATTGCCCTTTGTAAGTTTAACAAAATTCTTCTTTGTTCAGATTTCAAGTTATTAAATGGCTCTCCTTTTAATTCTTCACTAATTAACTCCATTACTAAATAAAAATTATCATTATTAGTCTGATTTGTATCCGTTATCAATGATATGGAATAGTCTTCTAAAACATTTATAAATCCATATTTGAACAACACTCCATTAGATTTTCTATCAATTGAGTTAAATATTTTCTTAATTGTTTCAATATTTATCAACAAGCTGTTAGATTTATTTATCAAATTACTTGTTGTTGTAAAAAATTCTCTTTCATATTGTAAGATATTATTATTCTTTTCTTTATTGCTACCTTTTTCAAAGAACGTAGTAAATGACAATAATAAAACCGTCATTGCTACAACACTTCCAGTAAAAGATACTACTATGCGTAGGTTTCTTCTTCGTTCATATTTGCTTATTTCACTGATACTCATAATTTCATCTTTTATTTAATAATATTAACCACAATTTTCTTGTTTTTCTATCAATTTCCGCTTCATTGTCCGCTGTACTGTCTCCCGCTGACGCACAACACCTCAAATATACGCATTATATTTCCAAAAATGCAAGAGCAGCAAAAGCTTCATTAAAAATTGTTTTCTAAACTTGCAGCTGATTTTATTTACTCTGTTTTCAACGGTGTAAATAATTCTATCAAATTTTCTTCAGGGTCTCGCAAATGAACTACGCGCATTCCCCAATCGGGCATATCAATTGGCTGATTAATGAACGTAACGTCTTTTGTCAAAAGTGCTTTGTAAGTTTCATCAACATTCTCAACTTCAAACGATATCATCGTTTTTTCTCTGCAATCGGTCGGCTGACTTCTGTTCGCATTGCCGACAGCGGGAGCCATGAGGTCGGACATGAATATCGCCAAACCTTCAATGCCTTCGGCTACTTTGAAACTTGCATAACAGCCTTCTAAATTCCAAGCCGCTTCCAAACCAAGTTTTTCGGTGTAAAACTTGAAACACTTCTCGTAGTCTTTGACTAATAATCTTACATTGTTGAATTTCATCATTTCTTTTAATTTTTATGTCTTTTGGGCAGATAAGGTGAAAGAACCTTGCTCTGCTTATTTTGTTATTTGGCGACAGTCTGAGCCGAGCCGTAAACTGTTTAGCCGATTGAAAAGCAAGTTTAGTTAAGCAGCGTCCCTACTGTGTGAATACCCACCAAGCGGTCGTAGCGGTCGTACACCGTGCGGTAATAAACCCATACGGTATAATAGTTTTCCGTTTCAGCAAAACAGCCTTCTATGGCCTTGGGGTCAATATTGCCGTACTTATCAACAAAAAGATAACGATAGTTATAATAGCCTTGCTTGAGGGGAACGTTCAATTCGTAAGCGCCTCTTTCCAGATTATAAGTCATTTTAAAATTGGGGTGCAGGTTCCAGCCCGACAATTCGCCGAAGACATATACATCGCCGTTCAGCTCTTCTTCGGCTAAAGTGAAAGCGGTAATCACATACTCGGCCTCGGTTTGGCGGTTGCGCATGCGGTAGGCTTCTATGCGGAATTTGCCGTTCAGGTCGTTATAAAAGCTATAGCGCTGCTCTTCACGAGGTGCATCTACATTTAACACAGCGTAAGGGTAGCCTTGGTTATCGCGGCGCACCATCTGCACGCCCTGAGCGCCGAAATCTAAGGAGCGCGTGTCGAAAACACGGTACTCATTGCCGCCCGGGTACCAGTTTTTATCGGCCAAGATGTAAGAAACCACGCCGCGGTCGATAAACGAAGGCTGCGGCAATTCTACTCCCGGTACCTGAAGGCCGTTCTGCGTTACCCGCACCTTTAACTCCATAGTAGCATCGCGCACCGGCAAGGCCGGGTGCTGTACTGAAAATTCCAACTGCTGCAAACAGTCTTGACCCGTAATCATAGGACCTTTCGTGCGCAAATTGATATTTACCTTCCCTCTTTCATATAAAGAAAAACCTTGCACCAACACAGGTTTCGAGCGGTCTGTCTCAAAAATTTTAATCAAATAATTACCGGAGGCTTTCAGGTGTACATCTTCATTAGGAATCTGCAAGGAGTAGTGTAAATAATTTATTTTCGTTTGGAAGGAAAGAGCATAGTCGCGCAAATAATTTTCCTCGAAACCGTCCATATAATCAGCCAGATACAAGCGGTCTTCATTCCAATTGGCATCACAATGCACAATGATATATTTCAGGGAGCCGCGTTTTTCGTTAAGGTCGTCAAACCAAAGTGTAATTTTCTCGTTTCCACCTAATTCCATCACAGGGTCTGTGAGTTCATTATTGCCCACAAAGCATTGTACGCTGCGGATATCAGGGTCTTGGGCGTAGCAAAATACGGTAAGCAACAGTGAGTAAACAACAAGGTTGCTTCGCTTCGCTCGCAATGACAGGCAGTAAGCAGGAAATAATAGATAATAATAAAACCCACGCATAATCTTATTTTTTACAAAGGTAAGAAATAATTTTGTATCTTTGTAAGTTATGGATATTTATAATGCATCGGCAGGTTCGGGGAAGACTTATACCCTCACCCGACAATATTTAGAGTGGCTCTTAGCGGCGCCTTCGCCGCAGCAATTCCGCTCCCTCTTAGCCGTTACCTTCACCAACAAGGCGGCCGAGGAGATGAAAAGCCGCATTCTCAACACCTTGCATGAGTTGGTCTTAGGCAGAAACATCGGTTTGGCCGATGAATTAGTGAAAAAATTAGCCATTACTCCTCAAGAATTGCGTAAGCGGGCAACCGCTTTACAAACAGTCATACTTCACGATTATTCGCATTTTGCCGTTTCTACCATTGATAAGTTCTTTCAGAAAATTGTCCGCGCCTTTATGCACGAGGCAGGACTGCAGCCGGGCTTTGCTATAGAACTCGAAACTGAACGTTTGCTCGACGAAGGCATAGAAAGAGTATTACAGCAAATTGTTGATGATGCGCAATTAAAAAGTTGGGTCGGTAAACGAGTGGAAGAGCGCATTGAAAATGGGGAAAGCTGGGATATTAGGAAAGAACTCAAGGAAACAGGAAAAGAAATTTTTAAGGAAAGATTTAAGCAGTTAGGACAGGAATTTCAGCAAAGTTTAAAAGATAAAAATTTCTTATCGGATTATGTAAAAGAACTAAAAGCCATCGTTAGAAACTTTGAAGCGCAATTGAAGCACTGTGCTCAGGAAGCCTTGTTATTATTAGAAAAACACGCGCTTGTTGTTGACGATTTTAAAAATAAACGCAACTGTTTTATCCATTATTTTCACAAGATTCGAGCTAAAAAATATGAACCGGGAAAAAACGCTGTTAAAGCTTTAAACAATATTGAAGAATGGTATGGAAAAGACAAGTTGAAAAATGCTACTATAGACGCTATTTACACTCCTCTGAATAGCTTATTAGGACAAGCGATTCAGGTATATTCTACAGGACTAAAAGATTATAACACAGCCCTTCAAATTCTGAAAAACATATACCAAATGGGGCTTTTAGCGGATATAGCCAACAATATCACCGCTATTTCGGCAGAAGAAAATCTTTTATCCATCAGTGATTCGCTCCATCTTTTATCTGAACTGATAGGAGAAAGCGATACGCCTTTCGTTTATGAAAAAACAGGCGCGCATTACCGTTCTTTTATGATAGATGAATTTCAAGACACCTCGTCTATGCAGTGGAACAATATAAAACCTCTATTGCAGAATAGCATGGCCGAAGAAGGAAAGGCAATGGTAGTGGGCGATGTAAAGCAGTCTATCTATCGTTGGCGTAACGGCGATTGGCGTATTTTAGCTTATCAACTTGATGATGATTTTCGTTTCTTCAACCGCCAACACATCAACCTCGACACCAACTGGCGCAGCAGTAAGGCCGTAGTGGAATTTAACAACCGCGTGTTTTCCGAATTGCCGCAACGGTTGCAAGAAAAACTGAATGTTGAACTGAATGAAAACGAAAATTCCGAGAATGAAGCGCATTTATATACTGCCATTACTCATGCCTACAACAACGCTGCTCAACAGGTGTCGCCCAAGCATTCCGATAAGGAAGGTTATGTATATGTAGAGCAACTTACGGGCGATGAAGAACTCAAAGCTGCCGACGAAGCGCTGCAACGCTTGCCGCCACTGATTGCCGAACTGCTTCACCGCGGCTACCGTTCCTCAGATATTGCCCTCTTGGTACGCAGCAACAAACAGGGGCAAGCTATAGCAGAGGTTTTATTGGAACATGGGTTCAATATTATTTCTCAAGACTCGTTATTCCTCGACCGTTCTCCCGCAGTGCAATTTATTATTGCCTTACTCTACCAATCGGTATATCCGAACGATGCCATAAACCAAACGCTCATCAATAATTATCTTCACAGGCTAAATAAGTCGCAGGCCAATTATGAGGCCGAAAGCGCCAAAATAGCGCAACTGCCCCTAAGCGAAGCCATTGAGCATATTATCAGTGTGTTTAATTTTAGTCAACAATCCGAAGAAATGCCCTTTGTACAAGAGTTGCACGACCTCATTCTTAGGCATACAATCAAAGAAAGCAATGATATTTATTCTTTCATCGAATGGTGGAAGGCCAACGGCGGCAAGCAAACCCTGACTATCAGCGATGATCAGGACGCTATTCGAATACTCACCATTCATAAATCAAAAGGCTTAGAATTTAGGGTTGTTATTATTCCTTTTTGTTCATGGTCGTTAGAGCAAAAATCGGGCGAATTGCTGTGGGTAGGCTGCAACTATGCGCCTTTCAACAAAATTCCCCACCTGCCTGTAGGCTACGTTAAGGCCTTAGCCGAAACTCATTTCCGCAAGGACTATTTCACCGAAAAGGTACAAAGTCATATCGACAATTTGAATGTTTTGTATGTGGCCTTAACCCGCGCCGAGGAAGAACTCTATGTGTTTTGTCCAAAGCCCGGCAACAACAGCGCTAATAATGTGGGCAGCGCCCTGCTTGATTTGCTGCAAACGGCACAGTGGGAAAGCGGTGTAAAAGCACCTAAACTTGCTCCTGCGCAAAAGCCGATGGCGGCATTACAATACATGGCCGACTACCCCTCTTTCCCTTATTGCAACCGATTGCGTCTGAGGTACCGCGACAGCGTCGAAGGGCAAAACGCCTCCCGCAACTTGCGCGATTACGGTATTTTGATGCACCGCGCCTTTGCCCTCATCAACACTGCTGCCGATGTTGAAAAGGCAGTGTCCGACTTGGTGGATAATGGTTTCTTACCAAGCGATGCCGATTCCATCGCCGAACTCCGACAGGAAGTTAACGCAGCCTTGGCACAGTCGGAAGCAGCAAGGTGGTTCGACGGCAGCCGCACGGTGCTTTCCGAAAAGAACATTTTGTTGCCCGACATCGGCGAAGGCCTGCACCAACTGCGCCCCGACCGCATTATGCTGCACGGCGAAAAGGTGGAAGTGGTCGATTACAAATTCGGCGAGAAGGAAGAACCCGAGTACGAAAAACAAATCAAAAGCTATGTAGATTGTCTGAAAGCAATGGGCTACGCCTCGGTAGAAGGGTACTTGTGGTATGTAAATAAGAAGAAGATTTTATTGATTTGATAACCGCCAGATGCCGCAATCAAATATTAAAGCAACCTCTTTGTGTTTTATACTAAACCATTATTAACAATCTTTATTAGTACTTAAAGGGCTTACTTAAAAGCATAACGGACAGATATAATGCCGGAGGCATTACTCATTCTTTTATCGTCGGGTTGTCCGAGATTTAATAATCCTATGCTTCCATATAAACCAATACTAAAGCGGTTAAAGATACGCCAGTCATAACCTAATTTTGCTCCTATATCCCATCGAGAGAAAGGACGGAAAGCATAGGTTTCGCCATTGCGTACATAGCTTTGATCTTTGAATACATTCGTGATTTTTTCCTCAAACAATTGACCGCTGCCGTCGTCAAAGGCAATGCGTCCGCTACCGCCAAATCCATAGGCGAAATAGAAGCCCCATTTCCAAGTAAGCGCTGATTTTTTTCTTGTCTTAAAACCAAACAGTAGCGGAATTTCCACATAATCAAATGCTACATTCATATTACGAACGTTTTCGGCATAGTGCGGTATAAATCCTGTCAGCTTTGCGCCTTTACGTTCATAAGCAATTCCGGTTTCAAAATAATATACCGAATTCGTGAGAATAGATAGATTAAACCCGCCGCGAAACCCGAATTTTTCCGTAACATTCGGATTTGATACCCTCATATTGCTGAATCCTCCTCCTATTTCAACGCCGTAATTGATTTGTGCATACGATACGGCATGACAGGCAAGAAACATTGTGATGAATACTACTTTTTTCATACTATTTTATTTTTAGTTGTTAGTTAAAACGAGTCTTATAGAATGGTGGTACTTTTGATTAACCAAAAGTGCCACCATCAACGGATTATCATAATTCTAAAGTGTAAAGTTAATAATTTTTTTTTAAGTTAAAAATAATGTTTGCGTGGCGGTTGTTGAGAATGCTGTCGGCGCTCTGATATTTTTCATGGTATTTCCTCCTTCCCCCAGTAGTTCAAGGAATTATAATAATGGAAGAAAAGGTGCACTACTGATTAACCTCACTTGAGATACATAGGCTCTGACTTGCCCTCCAATATCAAATAAGCAACAATATTGCACCATATACGAGGGTATATGATTGCAAATACAATGCCCATTCTTTTATTGGATTTGAACTGTCAGATTCATGTATCAAGAATAGGACTAAACACCTTTCAGTGTTTTTCACAAAATATCATGTCTCTCACAAGACACTACAAAGATAGTTATTTTTTCGGAATTGCGGCAGGTTTTTATAAATAATTGCAAAGATATTGATTCCCTTTGCACTGCCTTAATGGGATTTAATAAGGTAATAAAACTTAAATATATTTATAATTCATTGACAATAAGTTTTTTATCATTGCCACTATATCAACAGCCTCCCTATATTTTTTGTTTATACTAAACCATTACCAACTCTTCCCCTATTGCTTTAACAACGTTTTTTATTTCCGTTTCACGCTTTCTTGACGGCTTCTTAAGTCCGTTAATATAGGCAGAAAGTAAACTTTGTGACATACCCAATCTGCGGGCAACAGCCGACACATTAAGTTCAGGGTGCATAAGAAAAAGTTTTGAAATACCAATAGGCTCTTCCATTCTGCGCAAAAAACTTTCAAAGGAAATATCTTCATCAATGTCGGGGAAATGAATGCCTGAATACGAAAAATAGTAATTGTTTCGCTGCTGCTCCGTTGCATTTAGTAAACGTTTATACCACAGAAGCGACTGTGCGTACTTTTTTTTGTTTTTGGTTTGAATGAAAATTTTATTTTCGTCAAACCAAAGCTTATTTATATCCAATTTTGTTTCCATTACTCTAACATCTTATTTTTCCAGATAGTGATAAAATTTTCTTTATTTTCTTCAATAATACTTTCTGCAAGTCGCAAGTCTTTGTTTTTCAATCCGTGATTGTAAATAATTTTTATATTCGTTTCAATTTCAAATTTAGCCTCCCCATCAGCATTTTCAACATGAATGTGTATCGGGTCGTGGTCGCCCGAATAGAAATAAAATCTTAATCCGAAAATCGTTAATAATGTAGGCATAAATGTTCTTTTTATTAAGTTACAATACAAAATTAGGTAATAATTTTATAACCTGCAAATATTTGCACTGCCTTAACGGGATTTAATAAGGTAATAAAACTTAAATATATTTATAATCCATTGACAATAAGTTTTTTATCATTGCCACTATATCAACTTCCCCCCTGCATTTGCCAACTCTCAATTCTCAATTCTCAACTCTCAATTCAATACACGCTCGTGCTGTGGGCTTTCATCTGTCTATCGTAGGTACGCGCTTTTCCGTTGGTCATCTCCTCTAACAAAGCCCAAAAGGTCGGGCCGTGATTTTTATGCCGCGTGTGGCACAATTCGTGCAGAATAACATAGTCGATTAAATGTTCGGGAAGATGCATCAGATGTATGCTGAGGTTAATACTGTTTTCAGCCGAACAGCTTCCCCAACGAGAGCGGGCGCTGCGTATGGAAAGCCGTTTATAGCTCAGTCCGTGCTGCTCGGCCAAGGCTTTCACACGCGTCGGCAGTACCTCATGTGCCTCTACCTTCCATGCATGCTCCACTGCCTTGCGAATCACTTCCTGCAACACAGGGTCATTAATATCGCGGGCGGCGGGGTAATAAATTTCCACCACATCAGGCCGTACCTTGACACGCACATTCTGTCGGTCGTCGGGGAATAGTTGCACCTTGCGGGAATAAGTGCCAAAGTCGGTTTCGGGCGTAAACTTGGTTTTTCCCCGCTCTTCTTTCACCCGCACCTTTTGAAGCGTCCGCAAAGCCCAATCCTCACGCTCTTGCAGAAAACGCAAGGCCGCATCAAACGAGGCGGCAAAAGGCAATGTTACCAGCACGCCTTCCGAGCGCACCGATATTTTCAGGCTGCGCGATCGGCGTACTTTACGCAAGGTAACCAATCCCAAGGTTTTATGTTCTATAATTCTTTCCAAGAAGCACGGTGAAATTATTTATTCTCAACAGAATAAATAGGCTTGCCCACGCGAAGAATATGATTTTTGAGGTCTTCGTTGGTCAAAGTTTGTTAATTTCATTTTCTTGCAAATTTACGTAAAAATTTTAGTAGATGACAAAAATTAAAAATTCATAAATATAAAAACATGCAGTAAAAACTGCATAAGCAAGTGTTTATTTTAATTACACAGCTATATCCTTATTCACATTCTTGCTACCGATTAGTGCATAATAGAGCATGTAGGCTAAACCTGCGATAACTACCCAGTAACTGGCAAGGTAGCCCGTACCGCCAGTCATATCAATGATGCCGTTTTGCAATAAAGGCAAAATACCGCCGCCGCAAACCATCACCATGAAAATTCCGGAAGCCTTTTCGGTATATTTTCCTAACCCTTCCACTGCAAGATTAAAGATCCCGCCCCACATCACGGAAGTACACAAACCAACCAATACAAACAAAGCAGCATTAACAGGAACATTGGCTAAGCCGAATAACCCCTCTGCACTACTTTTGAATACAGGCAAACTAACCATTATGGAAGCAGGAGCGAATATACCTGCAAAGGTCAACGCTAAGCCTATAACACAAGTTACGCTTAGCATAGCTTTTGCAGATACCTTGCTTCCAATGACTGCACCTACGAGTCGTCCTATAAGCATTAGGAACCAGTAAGTCGCTGCAACAGAGCCTGCAATAGCTTCGGCGCCCCCCAGTCCGCCTAATTGTAAAACATCTAAGTTCGGGTTTTGAAGCCATTTATTCAATACATTGGGAATACCAACTTCCACTCCGACATATACAAATATGCCGATAGCGCCCAAAACAAAATGACGGAAAGATAAGGGACTGTATTTAGATTTTTCGGCTACAGCTTGAACTTGCCGTTCTTTTTCTGGAATAGCTGTTAGTAAAATAACGAAGAATGCAAATGCAAAAATAGCCAAGGCAGCATACATCAACGGGAATACATGGCTAATTTGGGCTTTTGTGATTTCAGGAATTAATATCCCTGTCAGAATAATCACGGCTGTACCGCAAAGAGAATTGAAAGAACCTCCTATCTGGATCAGTTGGTTTCCTTTGTTCCCGCCTCCGCCTAAACCATTTAACATAGGATTAACCACAGTGTTAAGCAAACACATAGAGAAACCGGCTATAAAGGCGCCTAACAGATAAACGCCAAAACTTTCAAATGAACCTGAAAGGGTTTGAATGCCAACACCAATAAAACCTACAGCGATGGCTATAAGCGCTGTTTTTTTGTAGCCTAATTTTTGCAATAAATTACCGGCAGGATAACCCATTACGGCATAAGCTATAAAATTGGCAAAAACCCCAAGGGTTCCCATCCAGTTGGAAACGCCAAATTGGAATTTTAAAATGTCTCCCATGGGGGAGGCCAAGTTAGTAACAAATGAGATCATTCCGAAAAGGAAAATCATCACGATAATTGCCAGAATGTTGTTTTGTTTTTTTGTATTCATGTTATTAATTATTAAAGGTATAGTAAAATTAACAGTTGAACCTTAAACTTTGAACTCTATACTGCAATTGACCCAGACAGGATCAAAATTTGTTTTATACTTGCGGTAAAACCCTAAAGCCAATTCGTTCCAGTCTAAGACCTGCCAATTCATACCCGAAAATTTTCTTTCTTCAGCTTCAATTATTAATTGCTCAAATAGCAATTTACCAACACCTTGCCTTCGTTTTTCAGGAACAACATAAATATCTTCCAAGTACATGCGTTGTCCTTTCCATGTACTGTAACGGATATAATATAAGGCAAATCCATAAATAATGCTGTCAATTTCGGCTACAAAGGCCCAACATACGGGGTGAGGGCCGAAACAACTTTCTTCAAAATGACTTAGAGAAGCATCGACTTCCTCCGGTCTTTTCTCATAATCAGCTAATTCATGAATAAGATCCATGATGCGGGGGCAGTCTTCTTTAGTTGCGCGCCTGATAATTGTTGCCATATATGTATTAGTTCAACAAACAAAAGTAGGTATAAATTTTGAAAATCCAAAGTAATGTGAAAAAACATTGTACTATTTCCATGATCCATAAATTTTTCTTATTGTTAATTTTTTGAATACATTTTAGGCTTTAGGACGAAATGGACGGTTAAGTACTTTTTCATTTTTCAATTTTATGTATTATCTTTGTAAAATGGAAATTGTATATTACTTACAAACAGTTTAAACCTTGCCTAAAACTAAAAATAACAGACAAAGTATAATTAATTGATAATTAAATAAAAACAAATAATCTTATGGCAACAACAGCAGATTTTAAAAACGGACTTTGTATTAATTTTAACGGAAAACCTTGTTCTATCGTATGGTTTCAACATGTAAAACCCGGCAAGGGCGGCGCTTTTGTAAAGGTTAAAATGCGTAATCTGGAAAACGGAAAAATGTTGGAAAACACATATAACGCCGGCGAAAAAGTAGATATCATACGTATCGAACGCCGACCTTATCAATTTTTGTACAAAGATGAATCGGGTTTCCATTTTATGCACAATGAAACTTTTGAACAAATTGATTTACAGGAAGATATGGTAGATAACGCCGACCTCATGGCCGAGGGACAATATGTGGAAATGATGTTCCATGCCGACGAAGATCGAGTACTCACTTGTGAGATGCCGCCTTTTATTGAATCAGAAATAGTATATACCGAACCGGCTGTAAAGGGCGACACCGCATCAACCAATGCGCAAAAAAGCGCAACTATCGCCACCGGCGCCGAAATTATGGTTCCCCTTTTTGTCAATCAGGGCGACAAAATTAAAGTAGATACCCGTACACGGGAATATGCGGAGAGAGTGAGGTAGAATAATTGATAATTAAAATGATGAGATTAAGATTAGGCGTTTGCTTTGGCAGCTTGTTGCTCATTATGACTATCGGGGCAGGGCTGCTGCTGATAGCAGGCGAGCAAAATGAAAAATATCCTGCGCTGAATCCCAAAAGCTGCACTTCGATTATGGTAGGTAAAAAAGCCTCTACGGACGGCTCGGTAATGACTGCCCATAGTTGCGACGGCAACTACCGTACATGGTTAACTATTGAACCGGCGCGTGAATTTCCGAACGACACCCTTCGCCCTGTCTTGTGGGGTACGCCGCACACCGAAGAGCCTTGGGATATGCGCAAAGTAGCCACAAAAGGCAATATTCCCGAAGTCCGTAAAACCTACGCTTACCTCAACACAGGCTATCCCTGCATGAACGAAAAGCAATTGGCTATTGGCGAAACCACTACCGTAGGTCGGAAAGAATTGGTGAATAAAGACGGATTGTTTCTGATTGAAGAACTGCAACGCATAGCGCTGCAACGGTGCAGTACCGCCCGTGAAGCCATTCAACTCATGGGCGCCTTAGCCGAAGAATACGGCTACGGAGACTTGGCCGAATGCCTCACGGTGGCTGATAAAAAGGAAGTGTGGCATTTTGAAATCTGCGGGTCGGGCACCAGTACGCCAAAGCCCGGCGCACTATGGGTAGCTCAACGCATTCCCGATGAGCATGTAGGCGTGTCGGCGAACATTCCACGTATTTCAGATGTGGATTTTAACAACCCTGCCTTTTTTATGTACAGCAAGGACATCAGAGAAAGGGCTAAAACATTGGGATATTGGGACGGAGAGGTGCCTTTTAAATTCTGGAAGGTCGTACACGACGGCAAGAAACCTTTTGCTATCCGCGAATATTATATTCTTAGCACCTTAGCGCCCTCCTTGAATTTGCAGTTCGACGCCGATGAATTGCCTTTTTCGGTAAAACCCGACAAGAAAGTGTCGGTGCGCGATGTGATTGCCTATTATCGCCAGACTTACGAAGGCACCGAGTGGGATATGACTAAGGAATTATTGGTTGAAACGTTGAAAAGAGATGAAAAGGGGAATGTGATTGACACAGTAATGGAAAAGTCGCCGCTCATGCACAACTGGCTCAGCGCCGATATGCGCAATTTGCTGAATGCGCTGAAGCCCGGCGTTATAGAACGAATACGTACTATTGCGGTGCCGCAGTGCGCCTACTCACACGTTATTCAATGTCGCGACTGGCTGCCTGACGAGGTAGGCGGAGTAGCGTGGTTCTCGTTCGACAATCCGGGGCAGAGCCCTCGCTTTCCCATTTATGCCGGCGCCACAAAACTTCCCGCAGCAACAGCTATATGCGGACAATTGCGGTATCGGCCGGAGGCAGCGGTATGGGCCTTTCGGGAAACCAACAAACTTGCTACCCTAAACTGGAGCAAGGGACGCCAATACATTGAACCGGCCGTAGCTGAACTGGAAGAAATAATGTTTGTAGAAACGCCCTTAGTGGAGTTACATGCGCAGGAATTGATAAAGCAAGGAAAAACCGAAGAAGCCAAGGCTATATTGACAAGCTATAGCTCCTCTTTCTTTGAGATTATTGCCCAACGCTGGCGCGCCATGAAAGCCCCCCTGTGGGAACTATTCAGCAGAGGGTATTAAATTAAACCTTGATTGCTTCGTGCCTCGCAATGACGATTAAACCTTGAACCCTTTCATTATTCATTACTAAAGAACACCCTCTGCGGTTGCGGACTTACAGGGCCAAGTTGAAGGTACTGTAACAAGGTCTCGGCAGTGGTTACCTTAATACGCCTGCCCTCATCTTTTGGATTAATCAAAGGCATAAAACGTTCCTTAACATAACTGCTCATTCCGACCTGATAGGCGGCTTTCGGCAATAGCGGCTGGCCGTTATAACCGGTAACAGTAATAGAAAGGGCCTTGTCGGCATTTACAGGGTCTAAGGCCAAGGTACATTCGGCGCCGGATATACGCAACATATCCGACTTTTTATCGTTATAGGTATTTATTAACAAGGCCGACAACTCTCCTAAGGTCAGTTGGTAAACATACAACTGGTTTTCGAAAGGGTCTAATTTATAAACGTCCTCAAAACTGATATTCCCCTTAGGGTAAGCATTAATCCTCAATCCGCCACTGTTAAATATGGCAATATCAAATTTATGTACTATACGCATGGCATCGGTAAAAAGGTTCCCCAAGGCCTCTTTTCCGGTAATATCGGCAGCAGCCGTTCCAACAGTAACTTTCAGCGCCGGATCGTTTTCATAAACATCTACTAATCGTTGAATAGCACTATCTACAGCAGTTAAGGAGTCGAGAGCTATTAACTCGCTTTTCTTCTTCACTACCTTTCCAGCTTTCAAGAAGAGGGTAGTTTTGCCGATATTTTGCAAATAGGCTCCGGTTTGTGCTATCAGTACGCCGCAAGTATCCAAGCCCTGCGGTAAAGAAGTATGCGAATGTCCGCCGATAATGAGGTCGGCTTCGGGCAATAGCACAGCTAAACTAATATCTTCTCTTACTCCCAAATGGCTTAATACAAGGAAGACTTCAGCCGAATCGCGCAATGAGCGGTAAGCATCGACTAAGGAAAGGGCGTCGGCAAACTTCACGCCTTCCACATTTTCGGGCAAGGTAGAAGGAATACCTGCGTCTTCGGTTTCAATAAAGCCGAGAATAGCAGTCTTTATTCCATTCACATCAACAATAATATAGGGTTTGACTAAATTCCTCAAGTCGTTAGTGAAGGCTGCATTGGCTGCTAAAAAATCAAATTGCGCGTCTTTGATGCGCTGAATCAGCACTTCCTGGCCATAGTCAAACTCATGATTTCCTAAGGTAGCAGCCCTGTATCCTATGCGATTCATTAAATCAATCATGGGATAGCCACGTTCTTTATATTTATCGACCACCGGACTGCCGGAAAACATATCGCCGGCGCTCAGCAGTAAGACATGCGAAAAGCTATCGCGCTGACTTTGTACGTAAGCAGCCAATTTAGGCATGTCATGAATTTGCGAATGCACATCATTGGTAGAAATAATCACCAAAGTATCGCATTGCCCATCGCTGCAAACACAGGCGTTGCGGTTGCCGCAGGAGCAAATAACGATTAGCAGAAATAAAATGAGGCTCAGTTGTTTCATAATGTAGTTTTTTTTTTTGCAAAGGTAAGATAATTCAGTGAATAATGAACAATGAATAACGAATAATTGACTATTAGACAATTGGGGATTTACTACTTGAAACTTGAGAAACTGTTGCCTTCACAACAGACTCCCCTGCCAAATAACCGGTAGAGAAGGCGATTTGCAGGTTGTAGCCTCCGGTGTCGGCATCAAGATCAAGCACCTCGCCTGCAAAGTATAAGTTAAGGATATGACGCGAACGCATTGTTTTAGGGTCAACATCATTGAAGGAAACGCCGCCGGCAGTGATTACCGCTCTTTCATAACCTTGATAACCCGACATAGGTATATGCCACGATTGTAGTTGCTGCAACAATTTGTTAAGATGAGTCGCACTTAGTTCCGATAGTTTGCGCTGCTGCGAAAAACCTCCCGCAGCTGCAAAGCCCGAAATCAAGGCAGCAGGCATATATTTACGCAATAAGGCAGCAACCGTACTATCGGCTAATGTTTCAACATCGTTACGGAAGCGTTGCTGCAACTCCTCAACAGGAATAGCCGGTTTAAGATTTAGCACAAAATTAACCTTCTTTCCCTGCTCAAAAGCAATAACGGCAGCACGGCTGAGACGTAACACTGACGGCCCTTCTATTCCCGTTTCATTAAAACTGATTTCTCCAAATTCTGCATCTTTTTTTCCGCCGTCAATCCATAGCTCCAGCGCAACATTACGCAGGGCAAGGCCTTTTAGCGAAGCCGCGTGTTTATGCAGATGAATGCCGGTTAAGGAAGGGTATAGCGGCGTAACGCTGTGCCCTGTCGCCTGCGCCAAGCGATAGCCTGCGCCGGTAGAACCTGTGGCGGGATAGGAAAGTCCGCCTGTGGCAAGAATGAACGCTTTTGCCGCACACACCACAGTATGCGCACGATGCTTAACTTCTACGGCTGCAATGAGGCCCTTCTCTTGCTGAAAATTCACGACCTCGGCGTGGTTCGTAATTTCTACACCCTGCGCCTTTGCCCATTTAGTAAGCGCTTCGGCTACTTCAAAGGCATCTTGGGAAAGCGGAAAAATCCTATTACCGCGCTCCACAACAGTAGGGACTCCGATTTGTTTTAAAAAATCAACAAAATCCGTATTGGAAAAATTATAAAAAGCAGGTTTAAAAAAACGATGATTAGGGAAGACATGCTTCGAAAAATCTTCCCAAGCTTGGGTATTGGATATATTACACCTTCCCTTGCCGGTAATGCGTAATTTCCGCAAAGGTTTTTCCATTTTTTCCAACAGCAAAACCCTTCGTTTGTGCCTTACTGCTTGCCCTGCAGCCATCATTCCTGCAGGCCCGCCGCCAATAACAATTAAATCGTACTTCTCTTTTGTCACTTAAATTTAATACCTCTTACCGACAGAATTTTTTGTGCGAAACGCAGGATAGTCGGGTCGTCAAAGGTTACAATGCCTCCGTCGAGACCTCCCTGTTCATAATGCACGCCATCACCTATTACTTTGAAATTATCTGCGCCAAAATAATTACGAATAGTGTCTGCTTCAGTGTTTAATAATTCAGCAATCCGTTGCATGCTTCCATGTGGAAGCGCTCGTTTAATGCGGCGCAACTCATTAAAAGAGATGTTAATTCGCTCCATGGCTGTATTAGTTATTTATATGGTTATAAAGCGCCATAAAGGTAAGATTTTTTTCCTAATAAAAAAAATCTTACCTTTGAAATTAAATTATTAATATTTAATTAAATGAAATATAAGGGTTTAACTGATGAACAAGTAATACAGAACCGCCAATCCTTTGGAAGTAACGAACTTACTCCCCCACCCCGTCACCCTTGGTGGCAATTGTTATTGTCGAAGTTTAATGACCCGATAATAAAGCTATTACTCTTTACCGCCTGTTTAGCCTTGGGTATAGGATTTGTGGAAGGCTCTTATATAGAAGGGGTTGGAATTTTGGCAGCCGTGCTCTTAGCCACTTTATTAGCTTTTTTCAACGAATTTCAGGCCGAAAAAGAATTTGACATTCTTAACAAGGTGAATGATGAAACACCGGTTAAGGTAATGCGCCACGGACAGGTAACAAAAGTTCCCAAGCGTGAGTTAGTTGTTGGCGATATAGTGCTATTGGACCAAGGCGACGAGGTGCCGGCCGATGGACATTTATTGGAAGCCTTTAGTTTACACGTGAACGAAAGCGCCTTGAACGGCGAATCTATGCCTGCCGCCAAAGTAGTTAAGGCTCCCGAACATTATGAAACGGCTTATGCCCCGAACGTGGTATTACGTGGAACAATAGTTACTGACGGACAAGGTCTTATGGAGGTTTCTGCCGTGGGCGATGCTTCCGAAATCGGGAAAACCGCGCGGGAAGCCGCCGCCATCAATACCGAACAAACCCCCTTGAATAAACAGCTAACCCGCCTGAGCGGCGTAATCGGCAAGTTAGGCTTTGCCGTTGCAATAAGTATATTTATACTGCTTGTTGTACGCAGTTGGTTCACAGGAGAGGTTGATTTTCCTTTAGACCTTCGGGAAGGCTCGGTACTTCTGACTTACTTTATGGTAACGGTAACCATTATCGTAGCCGCTGTGCCCGAAGGATTAGCCATGAGCGTAACCCTCAGTTTGGCCTACAGTATGCGCCGCATGACCTGCACCAATAACCTTGTTCGCCGCATGCACGCTACCGAAACCATGGGCGCCACAACCGTGATTTGTACGGATAAAACCGGTACGCTTACCCAAAACGAAATGCGGGTACATGCTAATCATTTTGATGATAGCGTAAAAAATAACGATGTACTAATGGCGGAGTCCATTGCACTAAATTCAACGGCACATCTCGACCGCAGCAATCCTATCTCGGCCAATCCTGTAGGAAATCCGACTGAAGGCGCACTTTTACTTTGGATAGATGAATTGCAGGTTGATTATGAAAAGATACGCGAGGAAGGGAAAATCGCAGATCGTTTGTTGTTTACTACCGAAAATAAATTCATGGCTACCCGCTGTATCTCGCCTTCCTTGTGTAAAGATATTCTCTATGTGAAGGGTGCGCCTGAAGTTATTATGAAACGTTGTAAGGCAGTTCCTGAGGAGGTCTCGGCGATGCTGAAAGATTATCAGCAACGCGGCATGCGCACCTTGGCTTTTGCATGGAAAGAGATGAAGGCTACGGACAGCGGCGCCTTATTAGACTTATCGAATGAGCTTTGTTATTTAGGATTTGTAGCTATTGCCGACCCTGTGCGCATCGATGTGAAAGAGGCTATTAATAACTGCATGGAGGCGGGAATTGAAGTAAAAATAATTACAGGCGATACGGCTGCTACCGCTACTGAAATAGCGCGCCAGATAGATTTATGGCTGCCTTCCGATAGCGCCGACCAACAAATTACCGGCATTGAGTTTGCTGCATTGTCCGAAACAGAGGCAAAATTAGCAGCGCTTCGCATTAAAATCATGTCGCGCGCACGCCCCGCGGATAAATTGCGTTTGGTAAGACTGCTACAGCAGCAAGGCGCTGTGGTGGCGGTAACCGGCGATGGCATTAACGATGCTCCTGCCTTAAATTTTGCCGATGTAGGCCTTTCCATGGGTTCCGGAACTTCAGTCGCCAAGGAAGCCAGCGACATTGTGCTGCTCGACGACTCGTTTACCAGTATTGTGAATGCCGTGCGTTGGGGACGTTCGTTGTACCGAAATATACAACGTTTTATACAGTTTCAATTAACCATTAACGTCCTTGCGCTAATGGTAGCTTTTTTAGGGCCCTTTATCGGTGTTACCCTGCCGTTCACAGCCATACAAATGCTGTGGGTAAACCTCATCATGGACACCTTTGCAGCTTTGGCGCTGGCTACGGAACCGCCCGACAACAGTGTGATGCATCATAAACCGCGCAAGGCAAGCGATTTTATTATTACCCCCTTTATGGCTAAAAATATTTTTATCACGGCGGGAATAATGCTGTGCCTTTTATTGGCAGGAATGCTTTTCTATGTCCCGACCAATGCCGGCTATCCTTCGGTAGAGCTTACGGTGTTCTTTACGGTATTTGTGATGCTGCAATTTTGGAATTTGTTTAATGTCCGCTGTTCGGGCACTAATTGTTCCGCCTTCTGCGGTTTGCTCAAAAACAAAGCTTTCCTGTTAATTGTTGCTGCTATTCTGTTGATGCAACTACTAATTGTACAATTTGGCGGAACAGCATTCCGCACCGTTCCGTTAAGCCCAATTATTTGGGGCTGTATCATAGCAGGAACTTCGGTTGTGCTGTGGGCAGGGGAAATAATTCGAGCAGTGCAACGAATAAAGGAGACAAGGGTGATAAACAAATAAACATTAATCATTAATCACTAAAAATATGCTTTCCTACGAAATGACCCACAGGGTTGCCTACTACGAGACTGATGTCATGGGATACGTGCATCACTCCAATTATGTCCGCTATTTTGAAATTGCGCGTACCGAGATGATGCGTGCGGCGGGCTTTACTTATGCCGAGCTGGAAGCTTCGGGGGTGATGATGCCTATCATAGAAGTACACAGCCGCTATTATCAGCCGGCCAAGTACGACGATTTGCTGACCTTTAGAGCCACTGTTAAAGAGTTGCAGGGAGTTCGTTTAACAATAGAATATGAGGTTTTGAATGAAATCGGAACCTTATTGTGTTCGGGTTCTACTACTTTGGCCTTTATAGATGCTGCTACCCGCAGACCCTGCCGCGCTCCGGAAGACTTTGTAAGTAGGATTTTAGGGGTAGTTACACCAACTATAACGATTTCAAAAACAACATTCATGCAATAAGTGAATATTTAGAACGATTTTTTAGAAATTTATTACTTGGAGAAAACAATGCATTGAAAAATGAAGATTTATTAATCAGTAAGAACAGTATAAATCATAAAATGTAACGATTCAAAGATTCAAACATCAATTGAGTTCCTTAATCATTTTTTTCTGTTGGGCCAGTGCATACATCTCATCTCGGAAGCAAGCGGCGGCGACAAAATCCAATTCTTTGGCGGCCTGTTCCATCTGCTTGCGGGAGTGTGCAATGGCCTTATCTAACTGTTCTCCGTTCATTTGCTGTAATATCGGGTCTGCGGCAATAGGTGTGTACATATCCATGCCCAAGGCATAATTTCCGTCAGGACGAACAGGCGCTCCGCCCAGTATAGCGCGATTAGATTTCGATACCTGTTGCGGAGTAATGCCGCGCTCGGTATTATAACGAATTTGCTTTTCGCGACGGCGGGTGGTTTCATCAATAGTCTGCCGCATGGAATCCGTAACCGTGTCGGCATACATGATTACCCTGCCGTTCAAGTTGCGCGCTGCACGGCCTGCGGTCTGGGTCAGGGCGCGTGAGGAACGCAGAAAACCCTCCTTGTCGGCATCGAGAATGGCGACTAAAGATACCTGCGGCAGGTCAAGTCCCTCGCGCAGCAAGTTTACGCCCACCAGCACATCGAACAAGCCCCGCTGCAAGTCTTCCAGTATCTGAATACGTTCTAAAGTATCCACATCGGAATGGATATAGCGGCAGCGGATTTCGATACGTTCAAAATATTTGGTCAATTCTTCGGCCATACGTTTGGTCAGCGTGGTTACCAAAATACGTTCATCGCGGGCTGCGCGTTGGGCTATTTCTTCCACCAAATCATCAATCTGGTTTAGGGTCGGCCGTACTTCAATCACAGGATCTAAAAGGCCTGTGGGACGCACTACCTGCTCTATCACCACGCCTTCGCTTTCCTGTAATTCAAAATCGGCAGGCGTGGCGCTCACATATACTCGCTGGCCTATCAGCCTGTCAAACTCCTCGAACTTCAAGGGGCGGTTATCGGCGGCGGCAGGCAGGCGGAAACCGTACTCAATCAGCGTTTGCTTGCGCGAGCGGTCGCCCCCGTACATAGAGCGTATCTGCGACACCGTAACATGGCTTTCGTCAATAAAAGTAATAAAATCCTTGGCAAAATAATCGAGCAGGCAGAAAGGCCTTGAACCAGCCATACGCCCGTCGAAATAGCGGGAATAGTTCTCAATTCCGGAGCAATAACCTACTTCTTTAATCATCTCTAAATCGTATTCCACACGCGACTTCAGCCGTTTTGCCTCCTGCTGTTTGCCTATTTCATAAAAATAGTTGCACCGTTTCAGCATATCATCTTGAATATCTTTAATCGCCCTGTGCATGCGCTCTTTAGTAGTAGAAAAAATATTTGCAGGATAAATATTTACTTCCTCAGGCTCATCAATTGTACGTCCGCCAAGGGGTTCAAAGGTTTCTATCTTTTCTATTTCATCGCCCCAGAACACAATACGGTAAGCATAATCACCGTAAGCCAAATACACATCTACCGTATCGCCTTTCACTCGGAAGGTTCCCCGTTCGAAATTAATATCGCTGCGCGAATACAAGGCGTCAACCAAGGCATAGAGGAATTTGTTGCGCGACAACAGTTGCCCGCGTTTAATCAGCATAGTATTCGCCAAAAAATCTTCGGGATTCCCTATGCCATAAAGGCAAGAAACGCTCGACACCACAATCACATCGCGCCGTCCCGACAATAAGGAAGAGGTGGCGCTCAGGCGTAATTTTTCAATTTCGTCATTAATGCTCAAATCTTTTTCTATATAAGTATCGGAGGTTGGTAGGTAGGCCTCAGGTTGGTAATAATCGTAATACGAGACAAAATATTCCACTGCATTTTCCGGAAAAAAAGCTTTAAACTCGCCGTAGAGCTGGGCGGCTAAGGTTTTATTATGGCTAAGAATTAATGCCGGTCGTTGGGTTTGGGCAATCACATTAGCCATGGTAAAGGTTTTGCCTGAGCCGGTAACTCCCAACAAGGTAGAGGCCCTAATGTCCTTATTGAGCGCCGACACCAGGGCGGCAATAGCTTCGGGCTGGTCGCCCGTAGGCCGATAGGCAGATGTGAGTTGGAAATCCATAGTGGTGCAAAGATAGGAAAAATTGGTGAGTTGTGCGATGGTATTTTTTCTGCAAATATTTATTACCAATTCCTAAAATAGATTAAAAGTTATTCCAATTGTTGCGTACCAAATACCTCCTGAAAATGGAATTTCTTTTTATTTACTGCAAATGGCATATAGGTTACTCTTGCGTTAATTCCAAAACAAAATGAGGTACCTTTGTGCTCAGCGTTCCTTTGCATTTCTTCTCTTAAACGACTTTTAAACCTCACATAAATGTGGGGGTTAAAACTTGGATTGTTCAACATCTCCCAAAAACTGATTGATAAATGATTAATTCATTGTAAATTAATCTAATTGCACAAGATATTCTTTCCAATCTTCTGGAATATCATTAATATTGAGAATTTGCATTTCAGGAGAAATTGAAACAATTGTTGGAAGCAATGTTTCGTTAAGAAACTCCGTTTCCATTTTCCACATTGCACCTGTCGCAGGGTCAACGATAAGCATTCCTATTAAGCCTCCCAAAAGTATATTCCCAAAATACCAGCCGTCAAGTTTAAATGTAACAGGTACTATTTTGTCATTATATCCCGGACTTGAAAATCGAACTTGATACTCTGCTCTTGAAAAGAAGCCGGCACCTGCTTTTAACTCTACTACTGCGGGAGTATTGCCTACATATATTTCTTTCCCTTTTTTGTCTGTAATGCTCATTTCTGCACCGCTCGGAGTACTATTAATTGAAAGCGGATAACTGCTCTTACTCACAATTGAAGCGCAACTTGAAAAAAGAAAAACTGCTGCCATGAAAATGACACTTGCTTTTAAATACATTGATTTATTCATTTTTACATTTTTACGTCCGCTCCTTTTGCAGACAAAATTAATCCCGCTCTTACGGCTTCGCGAGTGTCTTGCCTCTGCATTAGATACAAATTTTCGGCTTTTGCTAATTTTTTTGACTGCTAATTTTCTTGTTACCACCTCTCGGTAATCATTGCCACCATTGGCTTTCAGTCGTTTAACTCTTGCAATTTCGTCCACCACTTGCACCTAAACTCTTAACTACACGCAAATATAATGAATTTTATTGAATTACACACAATCGAATAAAAATTAATTTACCGATTTGTCGTAAAGCGGTTTATGAGTTGTTATTCATTGTTCATCGTCATTGCGGGAGCAGATTGCTTCGCCCTAAAACTGCCGCCGCTGCACCGAACCGACAGTTCTGTGCAGGCATTTTCCTGTGTCAAGTTTCAGCAATTACAAGCATTTCAAAATCTTTAGTGGTTAATTGATGCTCCCTTGAAAAAGCGCCAAGTCTTGCACCGAATATGTCTATTTTCTTATATTTCAACGATTTCAACAACCACGTTATTTCGCAAGGCACATAGTATCTTTCGTTACATTCGAGCGTCTTTTTATTTCCGTCATCATCTTCAAATTCCACAGTGTTGTGGTCGCGAAAAGTCATTAAGTCAAAAGTGCTGTTTTTGCATATTGAGTTGCCGTCTTCTACTGTTGAAGCGTAAAAATCATCTACCGAGTTGAATAACGGAAACAACCCGTTGCAGGTGGTAAAGATAAGTTTTGCGTCAGATTTGAGCGATTTTGTAACATTTTTCAGTATTTCAAAGTTCATCTCATCGGTTTCCATTAAGGGAAAACCGCCTTCGCAAAGCATAATGGCAACATCAAATTCGTTGTTAAAGGGCAAATTTCGTGCATCTTGGCGTTGGAAATCAATCGACAAATTGTTTTCAGCCGCCTTTTCTCTTGCTCTTTTTAACTGCGATTCCGATAAATCAATGCCTGTTACATTATACCCACGTTTCGACAGTTCAATGGCGTGGCGACCTGTTCCGCAACCTACGTCCAGTATTTTTAGGGACTTGTCGAAATTGATTTCTTTTTCAATGAAATCACATTCTCCAGCTGTGCCTTGAGCGAAATTCTCACTGTCATACTTTTTTCCGTAGTTCTCAAAGAACGATTCGTACCATTGTTTATTCATATTTGTTTATTTTTTTTAATGTTTATTTTTCTGTTTCAAGAAAGTGCAAAGGTATTACATTTTTCGAAATGCTTATCATCTCTACTAACATTTCGTGGCACAACTTTCTTGACGATGCTTTCGCCCGCTTACATTTTGAATATTGTTTTGATGCTGTTTTCAAATTCTTTCTCTTCCCCCTCCCATTGTTTTTTGATTTCCACAAATTCTTCTTTTTCAGATCCTTCAAACATTTTCAGAATTACATTTTTGTATTCGCCCTGTATTATTCTATTCTCGTTTCTGATATGGTTGAAGTATTTTAAAATTCTTGGTGTCGCCTCGAAGTAGAATTTTGTAACAGTTGGAATATTACCTCGAAAATTTTTGTAAATTATTTTATTACATTCGAGAACTCTTAGAAGTTCGTAAATTTCATTCCGTTTGGGTGAATTATAAACACTGATCAAAAAAACATCGTCAAAAATATTCTCTCCGTATCGTAACAATACACCTGTTAGAAAAGAATACATTTTTTCTTCACTGTCAAAAATTCCTTCTTTTAATTTTCCCTGTTCATCGTAATAACTATGTAACTTTTCCGCAATTGCTCTCGAAAAAATTTCCGAATGCCTTGATTTTTCAAATTGTGTATCAACCACAATGTCATAATTTTTTTCAATGAAATCAGCAACATACTTCGCTAAAAATTCTTCATACGGATAATATCTGTCAACTTGTGTTTCTCTGTTTACATACGCAAATCTTCCCATATAATCAGAAAAAGTTCCTAACAAAAAATAGTCGGGATTTATTTTCGTTTCAAAATTTATACTGTCTTTATATCGAAAGTCTTTTGTCATCTGTTCCTGTTTATGACCTGCAACTTGTCCGAAAACCGAAAAATTAATCAACGAACAAAAAATTAGGGCGATAATTGAATTTGTTTTCATATTTCTCTGTTTTTAAATTTATAAATTTCTCTTTCGTGTTCGCACCGCACTACCCGAATTATCTACAACGTCCGAGCAGCAGAACATGTGCTTTTATTCATTGCCTGCCTGTTTCTTTATCTTATCCACTAATGGTTTTTCATTCATAACATCGCTATTTTTCATTCACTTTTTTGCCATACTTTTTATTAAAAAAAGAATCTTTGGTTTTAAAACAGACCCAATGTTTGTCTTTCATAAATGCCGCAAATTCGGCTCGACCTTTTGTTTTAATCATTTCGATTGCTTTACTGCGGTCGCTGCTCTCAACCCACGAGGCTATCTTGAGTAACAGAGGATTGTACTTTTTACACTCTTTTGTTGAAGCGTATATTGTACAGTCGGCGCAAGTAAAAAATCCATGTTCGACACAGCAAGGTTTTACCTGACAGGCTTTATATACAACGGCAGACTTTGCCGAATTACTCCTGCAGCCATCGCATTTACCTGAAATAAATGCAGGACAGAATTTACAATAAAGACCGCAGTACGCAATTAATTGTTCATCGTCGGTCATTTGGATATCAATGTATTTTGTCCTATTCATTCCTCTAATCTTCTAAATATTGATAAAAATCATTCGGTAAGACAATATCTATATCTTTTGCTCTTTTGTAATCATTGATATTTCTAGTAACAATCATATCCATACCGCTACGAACAGCAACATGAGCCTGAAGTGCATCCTCAAAATCATCCCAACCCGAATAGAGTGCGGAATAAACATCATCTCTGTAAACGGTCAATACGTCAAGAATAATTAATAAATCGTCAAGGGAATTCAATGCAAATGCTTTTCCATTTGTCTTTTGCAGCAAATAAAAGACATCGGTAGCCATTGACGCAGTGATGTATCCTTCTACATTTCCATTAACTATTTCTTTTATAATATCTTGGGCATCTACGTAATTGGGTTCCCGTCTTAAAAGAAAGTCGAGAATAACATTGGAGTCCAACAATACTCTTTTCATTGATGCTTTTCTTTCAAAGATTCGTATCTGATATTATCTAATTCTTGGTCAGTCCAATGAGAAATGGGCATACTGTTCTGTCTTTTTAGCAGTCGTTCCATTGCTCGTTTACGTTGCTCAAATTTCGTTGAGTTATCTTCGGATGAGATAATTATCAACTTCACTTTTTTGTTATGCAAATACGGCATTTCGGGAAGATTGATTACTCCCCCTTCCGAAATTGAGGTATCTATTTGATATGTCTGCATGATAATCTATTTTTATTTGAGTGCAAAAATACAATTTTTTAGTGAATAACAAATGATTTTTCGTTTTTTTAATTTTCGAGGAGCATTTTATTCTCGGTATGGTATTCTCGACGACGACATTAAACCTTTGCATCAAAAAACAGTCTAATAATAAACGAGGCATTGTATTTCCTAATTTTTTCCTATCTTTGCCTTATGCTAAGCAACAATAAAATATTCTCTGTGGCGCAAATCCGCGAGGCCGATGCTTACACCATAAACCGCGAGGGGATTGCTTCTATTGACCTGATGGAGCGTGCGGCCGCTGCCTGTGTGCAGTGGATAGGCGAGCATTCGGGTTTCGATAAACACTTTGCTATTGCCTGCGGAACAGGGAATAATGGCGGCGACGGCTTGGCTATTGCCCGAATGCTTTCCCAAAAGCGGGAAGTGAAAGGAGTTGATGTTTATATCCTGCGCTTCTCGGAGCGTTGTACGTCCGATTTTTTGGAGAATCTTCACCGTTTGCAGCAGTGCGCCGAAGTCGCTATCCACGAATTGGCGCCCGACAGCGTATTTCAACTGCGGCGGCCTGCCGATTGGTTCATCGACGCTATGCTCGGCTCCGGCCTCTCGGCTCCGGCGAGCGGTTGGTTAAAAGAGGTGATTACCACAATTAATGCTTTGAATATACCGACGATTGCTATTGATATTCCTTCGGGAATGTTTGCCGATACGCTGCCTTGCAAAGATGCCGCCATACTAAAGGCTAAGCATGTATTGTCGTTCCAGTTTCCAAAATTGTCGTTTATGTTTCCGGAGTCGGAAGCGTTTATGGAAGATTTTCATGTCTTGCCCATAGGAATAGCGGACGCTTATATTACACAGACAGCTACGCCTTGGCGTTACATTACGGAAGAAGCGCTTGCCGCATTATTGAGAAAACGCCGAAAGTTCGCCCACAAGGGCGATTTTGGACATGCCCTGCTCATGGCCGGAAGCTACGGCAAGATGGGAGCGGCAGTGTTGTCTGCCCGCGCCTGTCTACGCGCGGGTGCCGGCTTGCTGACGGTGCATGTTCCGCAGAAAGGGGTTGAAGTACTGCAAATAGCCTGTCCGGAAGCTATGGTAAGTGTTGATGACGGACAGGAAATTATTAGCTCTTTTCCGAAAAACCTGTCAACTTATGATGCGGCAGGGGTGGGGCCGGGAATAGGAACACAGTCGGCCGCTCGTGAAGCCTTGCACTCCTTGCTGAAACACATCGGCACGGTTCCCTTAGCGCTTGACGCCGATGCTTTAAATATCTTAGCCTCGGAATCGGAAATGTTGAGGCTCTTACCCGAAAACACCATTCTAACTCCGCATGTGAAAGAGTTTGAACGCTTGTCGGGACACAGCTACGCCAGTAGCATGGACCGTTTGCAGGCAGCGCAATCCTTTGCCGTGCAACATAAGGCGATAGTAGTCTTAAAGGGCGCTCATACGGCTGTGTGCGCACCCGACGGCGATGTTTGTTTTAATACCACCGGAAATCCCGGCATGGCCACTGCCGGCAGCGGCGATGTGCTTACCGGTATCATCACCTCGTTGTTGGCGCAAGGCTATGAACCTTTAGCCGCGGCTATTATCGGAGTGTGCCTGCACGGTTGCGCCGGCGACAAGGCAGCTGAACGAAAAGGCCAATCGGCCCTGATTGCCTCGGATATTATTGAACATTTGTCGTGAAGATAATGTAGATTTTCAATCTTGTTTTTCATTGCATGCAAATTCATTACTCTATGATATTTTCAAAATCATCTTCAAAATTACCAAATTTTGAATAATTAATTCTACTTTTTCGGTCTTCTTCATTGTATTGAATCTGTTTAAAACTTTTCCCCTCTTTAAAATCTTTTGCATAATACCTTTTTATTTGTACTATTTCTTGAATTCCGTTCTGCCCGGATATGGCAACAGCAACTCGAAACCGGCTTTTCACCTTGTTTAACTTATCATTATCAAATAAAATAGCATCTTCTAAATCAGTTAAAAAATCATCATTAACATCAACATTACAAATATGATCATGTCTTCCAAAAAAACCTATTAATTGTTCCTGCACCTTTAAAATAGTAACTTTAGCCATTACATTTCCGACACAATGTTCTGAGTAATGAACTCTAATTTCAGGGTTAATCAGTGGTACACTATGAATATTCAGTAATCTAAAGCCAATTTTTTGATTTTTCTTATCAAAAAATATATTTTTTGAAAAAACAATGGTATCATCGGGATGAAATATCTTGACAGTCAAAACGGCAATTAGTAAAGCAAAAAGCAGAGAGGTTATAATCATATGTAAAATGACAAGTACTTTTCCAAATACGTTAACAGGAACAAAATCTCCATACCCAAGAGAAAATGAGGTAACATTGGAAAAATAGAAACAATCAAAGAAAGTCATTTCTTCATTGAACTCACATAGACTATAATATCCTGCTGAAAAGATAAGATTTACCAAAAGATAACAAAGCATCAATAAAATTAAAAGCAATCCTATCTTTACTTTTTTTATAAACTTTAACCATGAAAATATTTCTTTTGTCTTCATATCTCGAAATTTTTATTTGTATTCTTTTTTATTTTTCTAATCAACTCTCCTCCAATTTTTAATAAATTTTCCAGATCTTCTTTCTCATACAACCAGTCATTGGTTTCTACTCCTATAATTTTTTTGTCAATTAATGGCTCTATTATTGAAAATAAATAGTTGTTTTCCACAACCAACTTATATGGTTTCCCTGCTTTATTTATTTCTAAAAACAAATTAGCATTTTCCAAATTTAACTCTTTTGAGGGTATCCATTTAGGAGAAGCAATGGTTAAATTCTTATCTATGTACTTAATTCCAACTTTTTGTTTTTTGGAAAAAAATAGAAAATCAAACCAATCTCTTTTATGTACCTTATATTCTGCTTCTACTGGAAGTTCTATCGAAGAATATATTCCTGTGAATGAGGAAGACACATTAGATCGGGCTAAAAAATATGTTGCGTCCGACAATAATACTGTAACAGTAGTACTACTTGCAAATCTATTATGGCGTGGGAAAAATGCGCCTTTATTTTCTACATAAACATCAGGATATAACCCTAATTCTGCAAGATTTTCAATAAGTTTATCAAGTCCACTTTTTTCTTCCATTTTTTTACACATATTTTTTTACTTCAATTTTCATTTTGTTGCGCTCTCCTCCACTTGCGCGTTCGGCATTCTTCCGAGAGTGTTCTCTTTGTCGGTTCCACTTTATTGTCGGGTTTTCATGTAATCCAAAAACGGTTTAGGATTGTCACCGCGATAATTGAATGACAGAATAAAAGTGTCAAACACTGATTGATAATTTTCGTAATCCTTTGAGGTAGTGGCGGAAAATGTGAAAACAATTATTGCTGTTTCTGTCTCTGCATAAAGAACTTCTTCCTTATATCTATCTTTCAAGTTAGAAAATGAGTATAATTTCCCATTCTTAACGCCTCCATTAAATTCAACTTCTACTATTTCGTATTTGAAGTCAGGATATTTTTTGCGATAGGTCTGTAAGTCACCGCTAATAAAATCTTGCAATGTTTTTTTATTGCTCTCTTTATCAATTCCAAGCACATACATGTAACTTTTCTGGATTAAAGAGGTATTTGTCATTGCATAGAAGAAATTGACAAGCCCAATCTTTTGTGCATTCACTTTATCGTTAATCCAACCAATTGGCGTTTCGATTGTGAAAATATGTCTCTGTCCATAAACTACGTTTATGTCAGTCGTTTGATTATTTTGTCCGGTTTGAGCCAAACCAATATAGGGAAAAAAAGTCCCCAAGCAAAGAATTGTGATTCTGGCAAATCTCATTTTTATCGTGTAAAAATTTGTTTATATTTCGTAAAACTGCTTGTTAGGCGTTCGTGCTTTTTATTCGTCTGAATGTTTGGCAAACCTCCATTCTAAATTTCTGCAAAATCCATCAATGTCTGGAAATATTGTCGCATAATTTATTCCCAACATTGAAAGTTGTTTTCTGATTTTAGCAAAATCCTTCCCTTTTATCAAAAGTTTTATCAACTTAGATTTGTAGTTCTTGTTCGTTTCAAATCTAACCATTTGATTTTCTTTAAGTATTTTGTGAACGGTAAATACTCCTGCTTGTGCCGAAATTCTTCTACTCACGACTGCTGATCGAAAGATTTTAGTTATGCTATTATCCAATGGGTCTGCCGTTGTTGTATCCGTTCTAAAATCATCAACATCAGCATTTAAGATCCATAGTACCCCATTTTCGAGGTTTCCGCATTCATCTTTTTGTGGAGGACTATCTACTGCAAACCACAATGCAATTAATGCACTATAAGACCAATCCAAAAGCCTTGTTGGTAATCCGTGGTGCTGTGCCAATGCCAATAAATCCCAGTTATTTTCAGGTTTAAATTCTGTTAATGGAAGAATACCTCTTCTAAATTCTTCGAGCATTAATTTTTCGGTTTTTATAATATCGGTCTCAATTCTCAAGTTAAGTCTTCCGATTTTTGGTAATAATGGCTTATCAACACCCTGTCCTCGAAAAAGCAATTCTGCTTTTTTTCCACTTTGCTCATTTAATTCTTTAAAGCGTTCAATATAACCTACAAAACTTGAGACACTCTTGATAAAATTAGGTTTTTTAATTGTCATATTCTTTTATTTTAAAATTGTTTATGTTTACCCGCTTAAGCCGCATGACGCCTAACACTAAAATCTACCTATGCCACCGCGCGCGCTTGTTCCATCATTCACAGCTCACTATCCGCTGCCCATTCTCGCCCGCCTCAATGCGCAGGCGGAGGGTCTGTTCGGGAAGCAGCGCTTCTATTAATTCAGGCCATTCAATTAAGCACAGGTGTCCGCTGTAGAAATAGTCTTCATAGCCCATATCAAACACTTCTTCCATTTTATTGATGCGGTAGAAATCGAAATGGTAAACAGGTTCGCCGCTTGGCAAACGGTATTCGTTTACTAAAGCAAAAGTAGGACTGTTGACCATATTGCTAACGCCCATGGCCTCGCACAGGGCTTTGACGAGGGTGGTTTTTCCTGCGCCCATAGCGCCATAGAAAGCAACAACATTATGTCGGGAAATAAGCGGCAATAAGCGTCGGGCTACAGCAGGCAATTCCTCCAGCCTGTTAATTACCAAGGATTCCATATTGGGTGTTGAAGAATTCGATATAGTCTATCACATTCATTTCCTTAATCAACAAGTCATAATTTTCAGGCGTAATCAATAACGGTCTGAAATTTACAGGACTGAATTGATTAAGCGCATTATCATTATATATCTTGTTGGCGTAATTCATGGCTGCTTGCCGAGTTCGGAAGTCTTTAACTAATAGTATGGCATAGTTGTTAGTGATATCGCTAATGCTTATTTCATAGTTTTCTTCCAAGAAATATTCTGCATTGTATGATTCAAGTATAAACATCAATTCATTGCTGCTGCCCTTATCGCTAAACAGCAGGGCGAAATAATGCCTGCCTTCGCTTAAAGTAAAGTTCGATGTAATAGGCGCTGTTACTGTTGCTTCTGTAGTTACAGGAGTGGTAGGCGAGTCGTATTTCAGCGCATTTTCTTCTAAGGTAGCCAGCAGTTCTTTAGCTGTTGCCGCAACGTCTGTCGATGGATATAGCGACATAATATCGGTCAGCGCTTGTTTATAAGTTCCGATACTTCCTGTTTTAGCAATACAGAAAGCATTCAACAGGGACATTTGCGGCTGTATCAGATTTTGCGGATACAGGGCATTGATGCGGGCGGTTAAGGCAAGGGCTTCGTTATAATGGCCGACATTGTAAGCTGCTAAAGCTTCGCTGTAAATATTATCTATTTGCTCTTGTGTAGCCCGCTGCTCGGCTAAATAATTGGGGTTTATTAATTGCTGGGTAATGGGCGCCTGAGGATATTGCTGCACTAATAATTGTTTATATTGATTAGCCTTGCTATGGTTTCCGCTATCGGTATATAAGGAGTACAGGTAATAATAAGCAGGTATCAAATATTCGTTATCAACAGGAAATCGTTCTACCAAGCGCTCAAAGGTATTAATGGCTTCATTGGGCAGGTGTACATCGTTCATATAGGCCTCGCCCAGATTGAACATGGCCGGACGAAGTTTGTTGTTCGATGCCGTCATGAGTTCAGGCGTTAGCGGTAAATCCTGAAGATAATACTCGCGCGACTTATTGGAAATCTGAGCCCTTGCCGTAGCCGCGCTATCCGATGGGGTTTCCTCAGGCATAAGTGCTGTCAACAGGCTCTTTTCCTTACGCCGCCAATTATCTTCCAAGCGGCGTTTACCCCAACGCGCCGTAAAAGCGCTCTGGCCTGAATTCACCGAGTTGATATTGTAGAAATACCATTTATTGGTCCCGCTTGTAGTACTTCTATAGCGGTCTTGTTCTATGCGGTAAGCCGCAGCCATTCGTTCTTGTTGGGCAGCCATTTCCTGCCGTTCTTTTTCAACAATTTGCTGAATAATGCCGTCAACGAGCCTGTCGCGGTCGGCAGGCGTCATTTTGGCAATACGTTGCAAGCTGTCTTCGCGGTGCACAATTTTCCAATTAGTGGCTAAATTTTTCAAAGAAAGCGCCCTGTCGTTTATTTCCTGATAGCGCGAATAGTTGGGTCCCAAATTAGAAGCCGCCTCTGTAAGATTATCGTACGCTTGAGGATACAGTTTTCGGTCATAATAATAATTACCCAGCATTTCGTAAGCCAAACCGGTTTGCCGCAAATTTCCGGACTCTGCCTGAACGGTTAATTCCAAATACCTGATAGCGCCGGTATCGTTGCCCACGACCTTTTCCACCTTAGCTAAGGCGAAATAAATGCGGTCGGCATAATCGCTGTTTCGCTCGTCTTTTAACAGTTTATTCAGATTATTCCTAAGCTCTTGTACATTAGCCTCATTGGCCGTTCCGGCCAATAACAGGCGGGCAGCAAGTTCCTGCTCATAATCGTTGGTTGCCTTAATCGCTTTCTGAAGATATTGCAGCGACTCGTTAGTGTTGCCTGCACGTTCGCTAAGATTAGCTAAAATGAAATAATAACGTATTTTATTTGCTTTTTTGGGTTCATATTTTAAGGCAAGGGCAAGTTCGTTGGCCGCCTGGTTAAAATTCTGCTGTTTAATGTAATAATTGGCATAAGCAGCATGAATGTTAGCCTTATTTGCCTTTGATAATTTTTCGTTCTCACCGGCTTCCTGCAATAATTTCAACACACGGTCTGTATCCGTTTCGTAAGTGAGGGCTATGGCCAACCAGATTTTCACTTCGGGAATAACACGGGCCTTGGGATACTCCGTCAACATATAGTCGAAAGTAATGATAGCCTGTGCGTAGTTTTGTGAATACAGGCTGGCTTTGCCGGATAGCAAATAAGCCTTAGGTACTACGGCATTAAATTCCCGCTGATTGTAAAACTCGCGTTCTTTCTGCGTAAGCACGCCACTTTTTTTCTTGGGCTTTGCGGTGATGGAGTGTTTGGCAACTAATTTATTACATTTATCTATAGTGCGTTCCATTTCACTGCTTATTTGCGAGGCCGCTCCTTCGTAAGCGAATGCAAAAACCGGTTGCAACTCATTGTAATCGGGCGAAGGGTAAGTTTCTACTTTTTTTACGCCGGCCTTAAAACTTTCGTAGCCGTTGAATTTAACGTTAAATTCCGAGTTAACATTATGGTAAGCGCGAGTGGACCATGTATTGTTTTTGGTTGAACAGCCCAGAACAATAAGCAAAGAAAATATAGAGATACAATACTTCATACTAATATATAAAACGCAAAAATACAAATTTTTTCTTAGAAACTGTTTACATTTAATGAAAAATCGTAATTCACTCCGAAAATAACACTATATTGTCATACTTTTGTTGGAGTAATGAAATAATTATTATTACGCTTACTTGGAAATATTTAGGAATAAAAACATTGGACAATATACAATGTACGCCACAGGGCTGAAACATTTAATTCTTATACCTTATCCACTTCCACATTTCTTTTAAACTTGGTTTTTTGCCGTACATTAAAATGCCCACACGGTAAATTTTTCCTGTAAACCATACCAAGGCAAGGAAGGCAACAAAGAGGATAGACAGGGACAAGATGATTTGCCAAGTCGGAATGCCGAAAGGTATGCGCGCCATCATCACCATTGGCGAGGTGAAAGGCACCATCGATGTCCAAAAAGAAAGGCTGCTGTCGGGGTATTGGAAGGCATGCACCATTAATAATAATCCAATAATTAGCGGAATAGTAACCGGCAACATCAGTTGTTGGGTATCTGCCTCATTTTCTACTGCCGATTATTCGATATTTTTTTAGCACCTTTTTGATATTCAATCAAATAAACAATAGAGATGAATAAAACAAACGATCCAACTAACCTAACCGAAAAACAATGGTAAGCTATTTGGAAATATTTTAGATAGCAAAAAAATCGAAAGCATTCATTACGAGAGATATTCGATGCTACCTGTTACCTGCTTAAAATTAGAGTATCAATGGCGTATAACTCCGTTAGATTTTCCTAAATATATAAATTTTTCGTAGATTTGCGCTATAAAATATTAAAACATTTTGCATTATGGAATAGAACAACGCTTAATACGCACATTGTAAACATATTAGAAAAACGTTTTTTCTTGCATTTTTGAACTTGAATCTTCGACAAATTCAAATCACAAATAATTAAAAATGATGAGTTAGAGACGTTCTCGCTTCGGCGTGAACTTTACTTATTAATCTAATTATTTGGCAGTCGAAGGCCTCAAGTTCGGATATAAAGAGTTTTGTTTACGCTTTTTGTTTTGGATATAAGCAAAATAAATTAACGGATAAAACTCAAATTGAAATTAATCCAATCCCTTGATTTTATGAAAGTTTTTAAACAAATACAGCAATTGCAACAAATACATCAGCTTATAATATCCGAACAAACTGGTACGCCTAAAGAGTTTGCCCGAAAATTAGGCATAAGTCCTCGTCGATTATACGATATTTTAGATGAGTTGAAAAGTCGCGGGGCCCCTATTGCTTACTCTCGTACCATTAAAAGTTATTTTTATAATAAAAAATTTCAATTAGATATATCGTGTCATTTCCTTTAGTTTATCAACAAAATTAAGAATCTTTATTCACTGCTTGTTTTGTGCCGTGAAGCAACTTACTTTTGTATCTCAATAATGGAGAAGAAAAGAAACGTATGGAATTAAAAGATTATATCAATGTCAAGCCACGAATATTAACCATTATTCCTACACATAAATGCACTGCAGCATGTGATGAATGTTGTTTCAGGTGTACCCCTCAAGTAGAAACCATAATGGATTATCATAAAATCGAACGATATATTGATGAGGCTATTGATAGTTTTCCGAATATTGAAATTGTAGTATTTACAGGAGGGGAACCATTTTTGCTTGATGATAAATTGCCATTAGTAATAAAGCGAGTTGCTTCACATAAGCGCCTTACAAGAGTAGTTACGAACGGATATTGGGCTTCTTCATACGAAAATGCTATAAAAAAATTAACACCTTTAAAGGAGGCTGGATTAACAGAAATTAATTTTAGCACAGGCGATAACCATCAGAAGTTCATTTCTATTGATAATATTGTTTACGGGACTAAAGCAGCTTATAACTTAGGGGTAAGGCCTATTTGCATATCTGTTGAATCCCCACCTACTGCACAATTCAAAACATCTGACATCTACAATGACTCTATTTTATCACCAATGATAGAAGAAGGAACTTTATTAGTTCTTAATGCTGCATGGATGACGTTTAAAACAAATTTAGACAATAATAATCTTTCTTTCAGCCTCGAAAATTTGAGACCACATACCCCTTGCCATAATCTTTATGAAAATATTGTAATAAATCCTTATTCTCAAATGTTGGCGTGCTGTGGCCTTACTGTTGAATATAATGAGTATTTAAAACTAGGGTCTTTAGCAGATTATTCGATAGCAAATTTATATTATCAACAGTATGAGGATTTGTTTAAATTTTGGCTCTATGTTGATGGTCCTGAATATATCTACGAGAAAATAATGAGCATTAGGGGAATAAAAAAAGATTTTTTTCCTCATGAATGTGCATACTGTGTAGAATTAGTTAGAAATCAAGAAAATATATCTATTCTAAAACGAATTATGAAACAAGAATTGTCAGGAATAATTTATAGATATGAAATACGTAAAAAAAAATTAATAGTATAACTTAAAATTTAATAATCATGAAACAAATGAAACCTATTGTAACGAAAACTGTTTGTGGAGTTGTTGCTTCAAACATTTTATTAGTTTCCTGCATGCAGGGGTACAATTTTGATGATAGCTTGTATGGTACTTTTACCGACAATCCAACAACACACACTGCAATGGTAAGCATTAGCGAGAGTAATCTATCCGAAGAACTTATTCATCAAATTAACAGTATTAATGCAATCATTGGGAAAATTATTACAGATAAGGAAGAAGCAAAAAACTTTGCAACAGATCCCCAAGCCTATTTAGCTTCACAAGAAATGAACTTTCAGATAATGCTTTCCGAACAAGAAAAAGCAGTCTTAATAGCCTTATCTGATAACGATATTGCCAATGCTGTCAGGAACAATGACATCGCATTATTTCTTAAGATATGTAAAGAAAAAGGTTATATTAATGCATTGAATGAAAGTAGGCTACCAAATTTATATAATACTACTAATTACATGGGAGAAGAAATTCAAGAACAATTCATCGCATTTTTTATAGTAGTAGCAGCTGTTATAGCTGTAGTTGGTGCACTTACCGTTACAGCAACAAGCACTGCTACTATAGCTGTCGCAGCAGTAAAAGTAAAAACTATTGGATTAGAGGAACAATTCTTACCCAAGAATTGCATTAACACCATTGAACCTGTGTTGAAAATTTGGACTGATAATAATGGCTTGATCGCAGACACTGTATTATATGATGAATTTATTGAATATCAAACAAATGAAATTGTTGATATAATAGTTGAAAAAGAAAATATTGTACCAGACACAAAAAAAGAACAAATGAGGCATTTTTTAAAATTACAATTAGAAGGATATTATGGACTCCGAAAATAACACTATATTGTCACATTTTTGTTGGAGTAATGAAATAATTATTATTACGCTTATTAGTTTATTCTTCATAGTAGCAGCAATTCTATTGATACCTGTTTTTGCAAAAGGGTCCGTTGCTGAAATATGCAGATATATTGTTGTGCCACTTTGTATAATAGTCATTTGGCTATCTATAAGTTTTACGCCTCGCTATCTTAGTATTGATAGTAAATGTATAAAATTACAACGCATTGTCGGAACTATAGAAATCCCATTAACTACCGTGTACTCTATTGATATTGTATCTTCAGCAATGATAAAAGGATCTATCCGTCTTTTTGGTAGCGGCGGATTCTTTGGTTACTTGGGAATATTTAGGAATAAAAACATTGGACAATATACAATGTACGCCACAGAACTGAAACATTTAATCATGGTTAAAACAACACATAAAACTTACGTGTTCAGTTGTAGAAACGGCGAAACATTTAAAACTTTTTTAAAATCAAGCGCAAGTCGATAATTCATTGGTTTTTAATTCTTATACCTTATCCACTTCCACATTTCTTTTAAACTTGGTTTTTTGCCGTACATTAAAATGCCCACACGGTAAATTTTTCCTGCAAACCATACCAAGGCAAGAAAAGTAACAAAGAGGATAGACAAGGACAAGATGATTTGCCAAGTCGGAATGCCGAAAGGTATGCGCGCCATCATCACCATTGGCGAGGTGAAAGGCACCATCGATGTCCAAAAAGAAAGGCTGCTGTCGGGGTATTGGAAGGCATGCACCATTAATAATAATCCAATAATCAGCGGAATAGTAACCGGCAACATCAGTTGTTGGGTATCGGCCTCATTTTCTACTGCCGAGCCTATGGCTGCAAATAAAGAAGCATAAAGCAGGTAACCGAAGAGGAAGAAAAATAAAAACGAAATTATAATCGGCAGAAAATTAATATTAGCGATTACCGTAAACATATCGGAAGAATTTGCTTCCTTAGCAAACTGTTGCATGGCTTCCTGCGTAACAGGGTCGGCTACCATCATTTGTCCGGCCTCGCCTCCGCCTATGAATCCTTGCACGGAAACGAATATAATTATAGTCAATACAACCCAGATAATAAACTGCAACAGTCCCACAGAAGCTACACCGATAATCTTGCCCATCATCAGTTGGAAAGGCTTCACCGACGAGATGATAACCTCCACAATGCGGCTGGCTTTTTCTTCAATAATGCTACGCATTACTAAGGCGCCAAACATGAAGATAAACGCATAAATCAAAATGCTGAGAATATAGGAAATGCCCATAAAGATGATGCTATTACTGGCTTTTTCCTTACCCGACTCATCCCACACAAAGGTCTTTACCAAGAGGTCGGTTTTAACGTCAGCTAAAATGGCGTCTAAACCTTCAATGTTATAAGTTTTTAGTTTTTCTGTTTCTATAGCCCTTTTCAAACTTCGTTCAATATTTTTTTGCACATCAAGGTTGGGCTGCTTAAACGAATACATTTCCAAACTTACGGGGGCATTATTAGTTATCTGTCCAACGACTAAAACAGCATATAATTTTTCTTGTTTAAAATTTTGTTTTATACTGTCAAGAGAAGTAGCCGGCGAAAACACGAAGGTTAACAGGTCGGCGCTTTCCAAGGCCTGTTCGGCTATGCCCGAATGGTCAATTACCATAATGGTTTTGTCTTCGGTATCTTTCACGCCCTGTAAAAAAAACGACGTAACCAATAATGCTGCAAAAAACAGAGGTGCCAGCAAGGTAATAATAATAAACGATTTTTTCTTTACCCGCGTTAAAAATTCGCGTTCTATAATGAGGAATATCTTTTTCATAATATTTTAGGATACTAATTTAATAAAAATGTCGTTCATACTTGGGATTATTTCCCTGAATCCATGTATTTCTACATGGGGAATAAGTTGCTGCAGCAATTGATTGGCCGGTTGCGGGTCATTGATTCTGACGGTAGCCGCCTGCAAGCCGTTTTGCTCTTTTTGGGCTACAAGGCTATAAATCGGCGTAAGGAGCGTATCTAAGCCTGTGTCGCCGCGGAAAAGAATTTCCACGAGATTATCGCCATGGTTACGCCGCACTTCATTTACGCCGCCGGTAACTATTACCTTCGATTTGTCGATAAGGGCTATATTATCGCACAATTCTTCTACGGAAGCCATGTTATGGGTAGAGAAGATAATGGTGCTGCCCTTCTCTTTCAGCCTTAAAATTTCTTGCTTGAGTAAGTTGACATTTACAGGGTCGAAGCCGCTGAAAGGTTCGTCGAAGATAAGCAACTTGGGCTGGTGCAGTATGGTAATAATAAACTGCACTTTCTGCGCCATTCCTTTCGACAACTCTTCCACCTTACGGTTCCACCAGCCCTGAATTCCGAATTTTGTAAACCATACTTTCAGCTGAGCTACGGCTTCGGCATTCGACAGACCTTTGAGGCGCGCCAGATACAGGGCTTGCTCCCCTACTTTCATCTTTTTATACAGCCCGCGCTCTTCCGGAAGGTAGCCTATTTGGTAAACATCGTCGGCTTGAAGCGGACGTCCATCGAAAATAACTTGCCCGCTGTCGGGAGCTGTAATTTGATTAATAATACGGATAAGGGTGGTTTTTCCCGCTCCGTTAGGCCCCAGCAATCCGAAAATCCCGCCTTTTGGGACGGCTATAGATACCTCATTTAAGGCAAGATGATTGCTGTAGCGTTTAACAATTTTTTCGGCAATAAGGAGATTCATAACAGAAAAATTATAATAATATTATACAAAGATATAAAAAAAATCGTACCTTTGTAGATTAATAATAAAATTATTTATGAGTTCAGATTTTAATCCCAATGCAGTAGGCCAGCCTAACGGCAACTATTTTGCCCTGCCGTATAATTTGGACGAATCTGAAATTATCTTATTATCAGTACCGTGGGACGCTACGGCTTCTTATGGCGCCGGCGCTCATCTTGCTCCTGAAGCCATTATTGACGCTTCGGAGCAGGTTGATTTGTTCGATGCCGACGTAGCTGATGCCTGGGCTATCAAAATAGGGACAGAACCTATTGACAAGTCGTTACATAAATTGAATAAACATGCACGCCGTTGCAGCGAGTTGGTAATAGCAGCCTTGCAGGCAGGAATAGAAGATGTAAGCCTGCAAAAAGAACTTTCCTTTGTGAACACAGCAAGCATGCAAATTAATGATTATGTATATAATAAGGCTAAAAAACACCTGTCGAAAAATAAATTGACTGGCGTAGTCGGAGGCGAACATAGCGCTCCCTTCGGTTTAATCAAGGCGCTGAATGAACAGCATCAGTCCTTTGGCATATTACACATTGATGCCCATGCCGATTTGCGGGAAGCTTATGAAGGTCTTACTTATTCTCACGCCTCTATTATGTACAATGTACTCAAGGAATTGGAGCATGTAGAAAAAATTGTATCGGTGGCTGTGCGCGATTATTGTAACGACGAAGCGCAACTTATGGCTACGCACCCTCGCATCAAAGCATTTACGGACAAATATTTAGCAGAGGCTATGTTTAAGGGACAAACTTGGGAGGCGCTGTGCGACGAGATTATAGCCGCATTGCCCGACAAGGTCTATATCAGTTTCGACATCGACGGTCTCAGTCCGGAAAATTGTCCGCATACCGGTACGCCTGTCCCCGGCGGCCTCCGCTATAATCAGGCTTTATTTTTACTAAACAAATTGATCTTATCGGGTAAGCAAATTATCGGTTTCGATTTGTGCGAAGTAGCCGTTGATGATACCGACGAATGGGACGCCAATGTAGGCGCACGCTTGTTATACAAACTATGTTGCTATACATATATTACAAATTTCAAAAAATAAACAATTAAAAAGTATTAAAATGAGAACGTTAAAAATTATTTTATTTGCAGCAGCTTTAATTTTAGCTGCTCAATCATGCGGGCAAAAGAAAGAAGCTCCTCAAGGTATCACTCAAGATCAGGTCGATTCGTTGAGTTATTCACTCGGTGTAATAATTGGTTCGCAGTTCAAAGATTCAAAGTTGACTTATTTGAATATGGCTGAATACGAACGGGCTATAGAAGATGTTATGGCTGATAAGACATTGAAAATTGAAGTGATGAACGCCCAAATGTTCCTTCAAAACTATTTTACACGGCTGCAAGAAATGGAGTCTGCAAGAAATTTGGAAGAAGGACAAAAATTCCTTGCTGAGAATAAGGAAAAGGAAGGTGTAATTGAAACTCCGAGCGGCTTACAATATAAGATTATTACTGAGGGGACAGGCCCTATGGCTACTGCTATAGACACAGTAGAAGTTCATTACATCGGAACCCTGATTGACGGTACCGAGTTTGACTCCTCTCATAAAAACGGCCAAACCGCAACTTTCCCGCTGACCGGAGTGATTCAAGGTTGGATTGAAGGACTGCAACTGATACCTGAAGGCTCTACGGTAATGTTTTACATTCCTTCGGAATTAGCTTACGGCAACCGTCAGGCAAGCAGAGAAATCTTACCTAACTCTACTCTGATTTTCGAAATTGAGCTAATAAAGGTAAAACAAGCTGTTGAAAAAAAATAAAACACTATGGCGCTTGAGATAACAGGAAAATTAATTAAAGTCCTTCCGTTACAAAGCGGTACTAATGCCCGCGGCACATGGAGCAGACAGGAGTTTGTTCTTGAGACCTTAGAACAGTACCCTCGAAAAGTGTGTGTTTCGGCTTGGGGCGAACGGGTGAACGAATTAAGCGCTCTTCAGGCAGGAGACATCTTAAAAGTTTCTTTCAGTGTGGAATCGCGCGAATATAATGAACGTTGGTACACCGATGTACGCGCTTTTCGTATAGAAAAACAAGTTGCCGCCAACCCTGTTGAAGCAACTGCTCCGGTAACTACTTCGGCCACTGTTTCGCAGTCGCCAAGCCAAGAACCAACTTTTATTAACCAACAAGAGGTTGACGATTTACCGTTTTAACCAAAGTTTATAGAGAAAAAAGAGCGATGTGGTTTGTTGCATCGCTCTTTTTTTAATAATCCTTTTTGGTTCGCAAAATTTGGGATTAGTAAATTTGTATAGATACTTAGTCCGTCGAAAAATTTTTATAGACGAGTTTTTAAGGTGATTTTTGTCTATTAGACCGATTTACTAATATCTCTATGTAGAAATGTAAGGGTTTACTCGGCAGTGTCTCGTTCTTGTTTTTGCTCTTGTTGAGCAGCCTGTGGTTGCTCTTTTAAAAGTAAAACAACACCCCATATTATCATGCCAAGAGACATTCCGGTGAAAAAACCTGCCCAGAAATCACCCATCACTATCATTCGGTTTAGAATGTTAGCCAATGAAGTCATACCGCCTCCAAAAACGATCATAGCAAGAGCAAATCTTTTTGATTTCGACATGTTATTGTTCATTATTTAAAATCTTCTGCGGTTAACCCTGTGTTGACTTCAATACTACTTACTGTCATTGGCATATCCATACCTCCTGCCTTCTGCTTGACAGTATAGGGGAACAACATGCCGCCCACCGAACGATAGTCGCTATATTCTTCCACTTGTTGCATAGCCCCTTGAGGTGTTTCGGTCGTAGCCGAGGTTTTTAGCAATAGTCCGCTTTGGATATCGAAATAATAGGTCTTTACGCTACCGCTGTTCACATCAAGAACGTAGGCCTCGGCATCGCCTACTTGTTCTATGCCTTTTACGGTCATTTGATAGCCATTCTTTACAAAATTCATGGGTGGGCAAACAGCAGCTTCAGCTTTGAAAGTATCAAATTCTTCTCCTTCGGTAAATTCCTGACTGCCGCCCATACCCGACATGCTCAATTTTTCACCATCGAATACTGCTTTTTGTACAGCCATACCACCCATGGTGATAGCCATGAGGCTCATTTCAGGTTTTTTAAACATCTGACTGTAACCTAATTCTTGTCCCATAGCGTTTACCGTGCCGGTAATTTTATAATCGTTGACGGCTTCAATGGCCGCTACGCCTCCTAAGGCCTTTACGTAGTTTTCAATAATTTGCTCGGCGCCGATTTCCGCAGTTTTAGTTTCGGGAGCGGCTATCGGATTCACATTGATGTCGTAGAATTGCACGATTTGGTCGTCGGCGAATTGTTTCAGATTTTCGGCGTGTGCCTTATCGCCTGCCACAACTATCCACGCATTATCGGGCTTCAGGTACTTCTTGGCAGCGGCCTGAACATCGGCAATAGTCAACGCTTCCAAGCGTTTCAAATAATTTTTAAAATAATCTTTGGGTAGATTATACTTGTCGATATTTATAGCAAATGAGGCTAAGGTATTGGGGTCTTCTAATGAACGGCCGAAGCTGCCTGCAAAGTACGATTTGGCATCTGCCAGCTCTTGCTCGGTAATAGGGGTGTTAATCAGTCCTTGCATCTCTTCCCTGATGAAATAGACAGCGCTATCGGTAGCAGCGGCTTTTACCTGTGCTGCGCCGCGTCCGGAAGAGAGCTGGTAACGGCCTATCAATTCATTGGGCGAAAGGAAATTATACACGCCGTAAGTATAGCTGCGCTTTTCGCGAAGATTTTGCGTCAAACGGCCGTTCATGCCGCCGCCCATGACGTAGCTCATTATGTTGGCAGCGATAAGATCGGGAGCGGCGGGGTGTAATTCTACAGGATAACTCACATCAATGGCCGATTGCACAGCACCCGGCTTCTCAATAAAGGCTACCTTGTTTGCTGCAGGTGCAGCGGGAATAGCGTATTTAGTTGTCGGCACGTTTTTCTTTGCCCATTTACCAAAATATTTTTCAGCATTAACTTTGGCTTCTGCAAGGGTAATGTCGCCCACAACTACCAAGCGGGCTACGTTAGGCGCAAAGTAGGTCTGGTGGAAATTTTCAAAATCATTCAGGCTGATATTTTCTATGCTTTCCTTGGTTTGCACTTCACCTTCGGGGTAATTTTTCCCGTAAGTTAAAGCGTCGGAAACACGCATATTTAAAGAGCCGATGTCATCACCCAACAATTCTAAAGCGCTGAGCGTTTTTTTACGATTAAGTTCCAATTCGTCGGCAACAAAAACAGGGTTTAACAAGATATCCGAAAGGAGTTCGAGCATTCTGGTTTCATGTTTCTTTAATCCCCGTGCGGAGCCGCCCCGACTGCCACTGTAGATACGTGCGCCAATCAGGTCTATTTCGCGGTTGAGTTCTTCTTTTTCAAGGGTTTTAGTAGCCGTTCCCATAACGGAAGTAAACAGATCCTGCATACCGGCCTTATCGCCTTCCAAAGCGGGATAAATATCCAATGATACGGAATACAATACAATGGGAGCACGCTTGTCTTCTACTACAAACACCTTTAATCCGTTAGGAAGTGTGAAAATTTCTGCATCTTTAATGTCAATGGCTTTTGCCGCCGCTGCCGCAGGCTTTATGCTACGGTCGAGTTGCTGGGCATTAGCTGCAACGATAATCAAAAATAGCGCTATGATGTTAATTAACTTTTTCATAATGTAAAAAATTTATAATTTATAAGGTTAATCTTTTTCTGATTCAGGAAGATAATACAAGACTACACGGTTATTGCGGTGGAAATATTTTTGAGCGACTTCCTGCAGATCTTCACGTGTAATATCCTGATAAAAACTCAGCTCTTGATTAATGCGTTCCGCATCTCTGAAATAGGTATAGTTGTTAGCCAAGCTTTGTGCAATATTGCTGATGCGGGTTAATCCGCCTGCTACCTCAAATTCCTTGGAAGCCATAGCCATTTTAAACTCGTCTTCCGATACCAATTCATTCTGTACACGTTCAAATTCGGCAGTCATGGCCTCCTCTAAGGATTCGACAGTAACGCCGACGTTAGGGATTCCTACCACATAGGTTAGTCCCGGATGTTCCAGTATGTATGGAAACACTAAGGTTTGCATAGCCAATCCCTTATCGTCGATATTGGTTTTGAAGCGGGAACTGTTGCCGCCATATAATATTTTACAAAGGATTTCAACGGCATAAGCCTCCTTGTTCATGGCAGGTGCGCGATAGCCCATGAATACTCCGGGTAGCTGCACCTTATCATATACCACGTCGCGTACTTCTTCAGCTAATGGCGGCTCTACTACTGTAGGACGATTCATGGGACGGTCGCCGCGGGGAATATCGCCAAAATACTTTTCAATCCACACTTTGGTTTGCGCCTCGTCAATATCGCCCACTACTACAAGTACGGTATTATTGGGCACATAGTAGGTTTTGTAAAAATTGAACACATCGTCGAAAGTAGAATTGCGGATATGTTCAGGGTCGCCTATAGTTTGCCAGCGGTAAGGGTGTGTGGTAAAGGCGCGTTTGCCCAATTCTTCCATAAAAGTACCGTAGGGGCGGCTGTCGTAGCTTTGGTTACGTTCTTCAATCACTACGCCTTTTTGGGTAGCCACGCCAATAGAGTCGATGTTAGCGTGCAGCATGCGTTCCGCTTCCATCCACAATGCCAATTCCAATTGGTTGGCAGGCATCATTTCGAAATAGTACGTGCGGTCTTGTGTGGTATTGGCATTCAGTTCGCCACCGGCAGCCTGTACTATTTTAAAATAATCACCGCGGGCAATATTTTGCGAGCCTTCAAACATCAGGTGTTCAAAAAGATGAGCAAAACCTGTGCGCTCAGGGTCTTCGTTCTTGGCGCCTACGTGGTACATCAGCGACACAACTACATTGGGCGTATTGTGGTCCTGATGCAGAATCACATGCAGCCCGTTAGGGAGATCATACTCGATAAATTTGATTTTTTCCGTTTGCGCAGAAACAGTCAAAATCATTAGCAGCAAAAAGCTGAGAATTGTAAATAGTTTTTTCATAACTCATTAAAATTATATTGCAAAGTTGCAACTAAAACTTACAATATGCAAATAAAACTTCATATTTTTTTTCTTTTTGAAAGAAAATGCCTATCTTTGTAAAAGAGTAAAAAGTCAATTATTAACGTAAAAATATATTTTATATGCAAAATGGATACTTTAACATTGCAAAGCCGGTAAATGAGCCGGTAAGATCTTATGCTCCTGAGAGCGCAGAACGTAAAGCCTTGTTGGACACTTATAATAAGATGTTCAATGAAGAAATTGATATTCCGATGTATATCGGTGGACAAGAGGTGCGTACAGGAAAAACAAAGGCGGTAACACCTCCGCACGACCATCAACATGTGATAGGGCGCTATCATCAGGGAGGCAGGTCGGAGGTACAGCAGGCTATTGCTGCGGCGCTGAAGGCCAAACCGGCCTGGGAAGCCATGCCATGGCAGGAACGGGCGGCTATTTTTATGAAAGCGAGCGATTTGCTGGCTACCAAATACCGCTATGTTTTGAATGCGGCAACCATGCTGGCGCAGTCGAAAAATGTGTATCAGGCAGAGATTGACTCGGCTTGTGAGTTAATCGACTTCTTCCGCTTTAATGTGTATTATATGTCGTTGATATATAATGAACAACCCCTTTCGTCTTTCGGATTGTGGAATCGTTTGAGCTACCGTCCGCTCGAAGGTTTTGTCTTCGCCCTTACGCCTTTCAATTTTACGGCTATTGCGGGTAATCTGCCCACTTCTGCTGCCTTAATGGGTAACACTGTGGTATGGAAACCTTCGAATACGGCTGTGTATTCCGCTTATTTTATCATGCAATTATTGCGCGAAGCCGGTCTGCCCGACGGCGTTATTAACTTAGTGTATGTCAGTGGTAAGGACGCTGCTGCGGAAGTCTTTACCCACCGCGATTTTGCAGGTATTCACTTTACAGGTTCTACGGGAGTATTTCAGGAAATATGGAAAACCATAGGCGAAAATGTGGCTAATTACCGTACCTACCCGCGCTTAGTGGGTGAAACGGGCGGAAAGGATTTTGTGGTTGTTCACCCTTCGGCGTATCCTACGCAGGTGGTGGCTAATCTTATCCGCGGCGCTTTCGAATATCAGGGGCAAAAATGTTCGGCGGCTTCCCGCGCCTACATTCCCCAATCCTTATGGCCTATTGTAAAACAGCTCTTGATTGATGAGTTGAAAACCATAAAGGTAGGTACTACAGGCGATCCTTCAAACTTTGTAAATGCCGTTATTGATAAAGCGGCTTTCGATAACATTACCAAATACATTGATTATTGCAAGTCGGCCAACGATGCTGAAATTATTTTCGGCGGAACTTATGACGGTGCGAAAGGTTACTTTATCGACCCAACCGTTGTGGTAACTACCGATCCTCATTTTAAAACTATGGAAGAGGAAATCTTCGGGCCTGTGTTAACGATTTATGTTTATAAAGATGAAGATTGGACAGCTACTTTGGACTTGGTGGACAGCACCTCTCCTTATGCCTTGACCGGTGCGGTGTTTGCTAACGACCGTGCAGCTATTATGGAAGCTTCGGCTAAATTGTATAACGCAGCAGGTAATTTCTATATTAACGACAAGCCTACGGGAGCGGTAGTGGGGCAGCAGCCTTTTGGCGGCGCGCGCGCTTCGGGAACTAACGATAAGGCTGGTTCCTACCTGAATCTTTTGCGTTGGGTATCGCCGCAAACCATCAAGGAAACCTTTGTTACAGCCGAAGATTATCGGTATCCTTTCTTAGGCTAATGAAATTTTTTGTCGGCATACTGATAGTTGTTCTCTTTGTTCCAACGCTTCATGCGCAAAGTACTGACAGCCTGAAAGTGCCGAGGGGCGTGAGCGAGGCGCGCTACATCAGATCGAATGAGTTTTATGATGCTCTGCAGGAGCGGTCATCAAGGTCCAGGTTCACGGATTTTATTGTCAGTTCTATTATTTCGAGCAGCGATTGGCGGGGCGAAGATGCTCGAGACGCTTCGCAGCAGTTGATTGATGAAGAAACCTATTTTTGTAACTTTGAAGGAAAGGAAATTGCCCAAATATATGTGCTTCCGCAAAATGTCTATTGCGATTCTATAGTTACGCCTTTTACCCGTATGGTAAACGCCGTGCACCATACTACCCGCGTATGGGCCTTGCGTAAATATTTGTTGTTTAAAGAAGGCGATAAGGTGGACGCTTTGACCATGATTCATAATGAAGAAGTGCTGCGTAGCCTGAGTTTTATTTCGGACGCCTACATCATGCTTACCGCACGCGACAGCCTCGGAGAGCCGAACAAGGTTGATGTCTTTGTGTATTCGCGCGACCACTGGAGTATTGAATTTGATGCTGATGAAAAAACTGTCGGAGAGTATGGTATCTACGGATATGAACATAACTTCTTGGGGTGGGGGCACAAGCTTACTTTAGGAACTTATGCACGGACAAAAGCTCCACACGTAGCCGGATACAGGTTTGGATACGACATAGAAAATATCTGGGGTTCCTTCTTCCGATTTAGCGGTTTGGCCGACAACAGTAAGGAGCAATATACCTATAGGGTGGGTTTGCAAAAACCTTTTATCCGACATAGGGACTATACGGCAGGATTGAACTATGCCTTAGAATCCATACAGGAAGGGCAGTTGCTGGCCGATACCGCCCATCATGTACTGCGGCAAACTATTGATGTTTGGAGCGGTGTTTCGTGGAAACTTAAAGGGATAAAGAGTAATCTATTCCTCACCGCTCGATGGACGGATATTTTTTACAGGGAACGAGATATAGATGTAGCATCAGGGCTAAATCCTTATTATCATAACCAGCGTTTATTTTTAGTCTCAACAGGTGTTTACCGCGAGAGTTTTTACCGTGGTAATTATATTTTCGGTTTTACACACAGTGAAGATATTCCCTACGGATATAAGTTTGAATTGCTCAGCGGCTACTTGTGGAGTGAATACTATCAATCTTATTACTTGGGCGGCAAACTGAGCTTTGGACAACGGACGCCTATAGGATTTTTGAGCGGAAATATTAATTACGGCTCCTTTTTCGATAAAGATTGGCTGCCGAAGCAAACAGCCTTGTCGGCGCAAGTTAACTATTTTACTAATTTGTTTAAATTGGGAAAAGGATCTGTTCGCAATTTTATTTCGTTACAATATCTTGCAGGCTACCATCGCTTAGAAGGCGAGCGGGAACGCATAACTTATAATAGCGCTAATATGCGTATCTTGGAATTGCCTCGTGTAAGCGGCTTAAACAGAATGGTAATAAGAACGGAAACAGTTTATTTCTCACCGATTTATTTTTATAATTTTCGTTTTGCTTTTTATACTTTTGCTGATATGGGCTGGTTAGGCAGCAGGAATAACGTGTTTAATAATAATTTCAGCCTGTCGTCAGGCTTAGGTCTGCGTATAAAGAATGACCGTTTAATTTTTACTTCTATACAGCTTCAGTTCGGCTATGCTTTTGTGAATCCCGAAAAGGGCATGAGCGAATGGTTCTCATTGGGGAATGAGCCCTATATTAACGCCCAGCGCTATAGGCCGCTCAATCCGAATGTAGTGGAGTATAGGTAGGATTATTTATGGTTGTTCAAAAGTAGCGGGAGTGGCACGTAGAATTTGCACTTAGCTGAAAAAGCGAAACCCGGCGGGAAGGTCCTCCGCCGGGCTTCTTGCCACCAGTCAATTAATAGAAAATACAAATTTTATACCTAATTTAAGGTGGCCGTTCCATTAAAAATCCGCTTTCGGCCGTTCGGGAGGCAGGTCGAAGTCCTTATTTTGAGGGATTTTCCTTTGAGGAAGATTCATTTTCGAGCCGAAGGTAACATGCCCTTCGGGGAAGGCGGTAATTTTACTGTCAATTTGCCTTAATTCTTCTTCGTCAAGATTGCTAAACCGAACCTGTTCGTGATAAAAACGCAGCTTAACATCGCCGGTAGCACCGTTACGGTGCTTGGCAATAATGATTTCGGCAATACCAACAGAGGAAGTACCATCGGTTAATTCAGGAATTCCATAATATTCAGGTCGATGGATAAAGAGTACAAGGTCGGCGTCCTGTTCAATGGCGCCGGATTCGCGCAGGTCGCTTAATTGCGGCCGTTTATTGCCGCCCCGTGTTTCTACCGCACGGTTCAACTGCGAAAGGGCTATAATCGGCACATTCAATTCTTTCGCAATGGCTTTCAGTGAGCGGGAAATAGCCGACACTTCCTGTTCGCGCAGGCCGCGCAGATCGGGCGGACCGGTCATCAACTGCAGGTAGTCGATGACGATAACTTTGATCTGGTGAGCCATTACCAAACGCCGCGCCTTCGACCTGAATTCAAAAATCGACAGGGCGGGAGTGTCGTCAATGTAGAGCGGTGCATCAATCAAATTACGCACCTTAGTCTCCAATTGTTTCCATTCATGATCGGCTAAGCGCTGCCCCCCGCGTATTTTATCGGAGGCAATACCGGTTTCGGAGGTTATTAAACGCTTAACTAAGTGTAACGAAGACATTTCGAGAGAAAAGAACGCTACGGGCGTATGGTGGTCTATGGCCATGTTTCGGGCCATAGAAAGTACAAAGGCCGTTTTACCCATCGAAGGCCGCGCTGCAACAATGGTCAGGTCGGAAGGTTGAAAACCTAAGGTGAACTTATCTATTTCCATGAAGCCGGAGGCTGTGCCGCTTAAACCGTCTGAGCGTTGTTGAGATGCTTCTATTTCTTTGATAGCTTCGTCAATAATATTGCCTACATGGCGGGTTTCACTTCGGATATTCTTTTCGGCCAAATCAAATATTTTCTGTTGGGCATTATCCAATAAGTTACCGACATGAATATCATCATCAAAGGCATCGCGTTGGATCTCGGAACTGATGCCGATAAGCGAGCGTTGAATGTATTTTTCGGCAATAACCTTAGCGTGATATTCGATATGGGCAGCCGAACCCACCCGCAAAGTGAGCTGTGCTAAATAGTAAGGGCCGCCTACTTCCTCTAAAACTCCTTTCCGTTTTAATTCTTCTGCAACAGTGTATATATCAATTGGCTGATGTTGTGTTGATAAATCTTGTATGGAGCGGTATATCTTTTGATGGGCTTCCTTATAGAAACTTTCCATCTTTAGCAGGTCCTGTACATTAATGATGGCGTCTTTTTCCAGCATTATAGCGCCCAAAACTGCCTCCTCAAGGTCTATAGCTTGAGGTGGTTTCTTCCCTATATCTAATCCTGCAAGGTGAATATTGGCATCTTTTTTCTTACTATATGCGGGTTCTGTTTTTGCCATTGCGCTACATTTCTTAAAAGCAAAGATAGTCATTTTAGGAAGTCTCGCAATGAGCCATGCTGCATTTTGTGTATAAACTATATTAACTATTTTATAAACAGTATTTTACGAATTACATAAATTGTTAATAACTTGTTGATAAATTGTTGACGGGTTGTTGGAATGAATTAATGAGTTGGATTAGGGACAAAAGATTTTATAACTCATAAGGGGTGGTGCAAATTCGCACAAATGTTTCTGCGGGTATAAGTACCCCTAAAATCCGACAGTAAAGATAGTGATTAATTCGATTGATAATTAGTGTTAAAATTTTTTCTATTTTTTATGTTAAAAATTACGATGTTTTAGCTAAATTTGCAAAAAACTTAAAGAACTATATGAAAAGAGAAATCAAATTTAGCTTGCTGTATCGCGATATGTGGCAGTCGTCCGGTAAGTATGTGCCACGCATTGACCAACTTCGACAAATTGCCCCTGTAATTATTGATATGGGCTGCTTTGCCCGTGTAGAAACCAATGGCGGAGCATTTGAGCAGGTGAATTTGTTATTTGGCGAAAATCCGAATAAGGCGGTACGCGAATGGACAGCGCCTTTTAACAGGGCCGGTATCCAGACACACATGTTGGAACGTGCGCTCAACGGATTACGTATGAATCCCGTACCTGCAGATGTACGCCGACTAATGTTTAAGATCAAAAAAGCGCAGGGAACCGACATTGCCCGTTCTTTCTGCGGACTTAATGACCCGCGCAACCTGCGCCCATCTATAGAATATGCCAAAGCGGCGGGAATGATTTCGCAAGCAGCAATGAGCATTACCTATGGGCAAGTATTTACGACTGATTATTACGTACAACTCGCCGATCGGTTGGCCGAATTTGGAGCCGATGAAATTGCGCTGAAAGATATGGCCGGCATAGGACGTCCTGCTTTTCTGGGAAAAATTGTAAAAAAGATAAAAGAGCGTCATCCGAATTTAATTGTTCAATATCACGGACATTCCGGCCCCGGCTTTTCGGTTGCTTCTATGTTGGAAGTAGCGCGCGCCGGCGCCGATTATATTGATGTAGCAATGGAACCGCTCTCGTGGGGCACCTCGCACCCCGACGTGATTACTATTCAGGCCATGCTGAAAGACGACGGCTTCATTGTTCCCGACATCAACATGAGCGCATATATGGAAGCGCGCCGCCTGACACAAACATTTATAGACGATTTTCTGGGATATTTCATTGACCCGTCGAACAAGCACACATCTTCGCTCTTGGTGGGTTGCGGCTTGCCGGGCGGCATGATGGGTTCGATGATGGCCGACCTGCGCGGCATACATACTGCCATTAATGCAGCGCTGGCGCAAAACAAGAAAGCGGAAGTATCGCTCAACGAGCTTGTGGTGCAACTCTTTCAGGAAGTGGAATATGTGTGGCCAAAACTCGGCTGTCCGCCTTTAGTAACGCCATTCAGCCAATATGTGAAAAATATTGCGTTAATGAATATCCTCTTCATGGCGCAAGGGAAGCCACGGTTTAGCACTATTGACAAAGACAGTTGGAATATGATTCTCGGCAAGATGGGTAAGCTGCCAGGCGAATTGGCGCCCGAAATTACAGCACTTGCTCAGGCAAACCAACTTGAATTTTATACCGACGACCCGCAAACGCCTTATCCCGACACCCTCAACGAGTATCGTAAAGAGATGGACGAGAACCAATGGGAGCTTGGTGAAGATGAAGAAGAATTGTTTGAATTAGCCATGCACGACCGACAGTACCGCGACTATAAATCGGGGGTAGCTAAAGAACGTTTTACGAAGGAACTGGAAGATGCTCGCGAAAAAGCAGGCGCGCCTATTATAGTAAAACGACCTGTACTGGAGATACCAAGATTCGATATATCGAAAATCAGGGAAATATACCCTAACTCACAACCGGTGCAAGCGCCCGCTGCCGGCAAAATGCTGTGGCAATATGACCTTACCGACGCATCTACCGCACCTGTTATCGGCACTGCATTTAAGGAAGGTGAAACGCTGTGCTATCTGCAAACCTATTACGGAATAGAACCTGTAGTCGCCCTTGCCGATGGTAAAATCATACAAGTAGATGTAAAACAAGGCGAAGACGTCAAAAAGAATCAGGTAATTGCAATTTTAAATTGAACTCTATATAGAGAAAGCATCGAAGCCGCCGTCAATTACGGTAAGGGTGCCGGTTACAAAATTAGAAGCATCGCTGGCTAACCATTGGAGGGTGCCCAGTAATTCTTCCGCTTCGCCAAAGCGGCGGAAGGGTGTATGCGCTATAATTGATTCTGCACGAGCCGTATAGCTGCCATCAGCATTTAGCAATAAATTTCGGTTTTGCTCGGAGATGAAAAACCCCGGCGCAATAGCATTAACACGCAAACCGGGTCCAAATTTAATAGCCATCTCACCTGCCATATATTGGGTAAAATTCACCACAGCTGCTTTAGCGCTACCATAGCCGGCCACGCGGGTTAGGGGACGTATGGCCGATTCGGAAGCTATATTGATAATACTTCCTTTCCCCTGTTTCACCATCGCCTTAGAAAAGACCATGGTAGGAAGAATGGTGCCGAATAAATTAAGGTCAACCACCTTCTTAAAGGCTTCAATCTCAAGGTCGAAGATAGTTTTATCAGGCGGAATGGTGGCTCCGGGCATATTACCGCCTGCGCCGTTAATTAACACATCAATATGGCCGTAGGCCTGCATGATGGCTTCATAATTCTGTTCCAATACCGCTTTTTCCAGTACATTGGTAATCAAAAACATAGCCTCGTGGCCTTTGGCTTTCACTTCATTTACCAAGTTGTTACCGCTTGTCTCATTCATGTCGAGTACTACTACTTTTGCGCCTTCCGCTGCAAAATGATGTACCATTGATTTGCCTAATATACCGGCTCCTCCGGTAATCAGCACTACTTTGTCTTTTAAATCAAATAATTTAGCCATGGGTATAATCTATTATTTATTATTGATGATTTAGTTATTTGTGCATTATATTTACGAACATATTGAACTTTAAACCACATAAGTTGAGGCGGAGGTATTTCCTCCTCTGCCTGTCCAGTTGGTGTGGAAAAACTCGCCGCGGGGTTTATCAATACGCTCATAAGTATGTGCGCCGAAGTAATCGCGTTGCGCCTGCAGCAAATTCGCAGGAAGTCTTTCGGCACGGTATCCGTCAAAATAGTTAAGGGCTGCACAGAGGCAGGGCGCAGGAATACCATTTGCAATAGCTGCTGTAACCACCCTTCTCCAACTGTCCTGAGAACTCAACACCTTTTCTTTGAAGAAAGGATCAAGCAACAAGTTGCTCAAGTCGGGATTTTTGTCAAAGGCCTCCTTAATTTTCCCCAAGAAAACGGAACGAATAATACAGCCGCCTCTCCACATCAAGGCAATACCACCATTATTCAGCTTCCATTTATATTCTTTGGCTGCTTCACGCATTAAGAGGTAGCCCTGTGCATAAGACACAATTTTTGAAGCGTACAAAGCATTTTTCAAATCGTTGATGAAGACCGCTTTATCACCTGTAAATAGAGGTTTCGGTCCGAGAAGCTGCTTGGAGGCTATCACCCGCTCATCTTTCTGAGCAGACAAACAGCGTGCAAACACTGACTCTCCGATTAAGGTCAAGGGAGTTCCCAAATCCAATGCAGCCACGCCTGTCCACTTGCCTGTACCCTTTTGCCCGGCGGTATCTAAAATTTTATCTACAACCACTTCGCCTTCCTCATTTTTATAGGCTAGAATATCGCGCGTGATTTCAATCAGGTAACTGCCCAATTCGCCTTCGTTCCATTCTTTGAAGACCTCGTGCATTTCCTGTGCCGACATGCCCAGCAAATCTTTCATGATTTGGTAAACCTCGCAAATCAATTGCATATCGCCATATTCAATACCGTTATGCACCATTTTCACAAAGTGGCCTGCGCCATTCTCTCCTACCCAGTCGCAGCAGGGAGCGTCATCAGCCTTGGCGCAAATAGCCTGAAAGACAGGTTTCACCAACTCCCATGCAGCCTTTGAGCCTCCGGGCATAATGGAAGGGCCTCTCAGCGCGCCTTCTTCTCCTCCCGACACTCCCGTACCTATATACAGCAAGCCTTTCTTTTCCACATAAGCCGTGCGGCGAATGGTGTCGGGGAAATGGGTATTTCCTCCATCAATAATTATATCTCCGGGTTCCAAAAATGGAATGACTTGTTCGATAAAATCATCAACTGCCTGTCCGGCTTTCACCAGCATCATCACCTTGCGTGGACGTTGCAAGGACTTACATAATTCTTCGATTGAATGTGCTCCAATGAAATTTTTTCCCTTACCGCGTCCGTTCAAAAAATCATCTACTTTAGAGGTGGTACGGTTATACACGGCAACCGTAAACCCTTTGCTCTCCATGTTGAGCACCAAGTTTTCGCCCATTACGGCTAAGCCTATTAATCCAATGTCTGCTAATTTTTCCATAGTTTATTTGTTTAATTATTCAATTTAAATCCTAATGATAAGAGGGTGTTCATTATGTGTTCGGTGGGGTGTTTAAGTTGTATGGTGAATGCATCAAACTCGCGGCGAGGCCAATAGCTGCCTCTTTGCGCCTCAAATTCGGCAGGATTTTGTTTCAAGCGTTGTGTGTCTTCCCAAATCGGGTAGGTGTGCGTTACCGCATCATACAGCGCTTCTTGCTCCGTTTTTCCTGCACAATCAATAGTAATAAGCGTTGACGTGGGAGGTGCAGGAAGTGCAGAGGGATACCAATCGGTTAAAACATTTAATCCGAAAAAGCGGCAAAATTCGCGCACACAGACGGCAGTACCTTTGGCTTTACCATCTACCGAATAACCTGCAATATGCGGAGTGCCGATGAATGCTTTTTCCAACAATTCAAGGTCGAGCAGCGGCTCGCCTTCCCAAACATCTAAGATATAAGCGCTCAATTTCGATTGTACAGCCTGCTTTAAAGCCGAAGTATCGGTTACGGCGCCACGCGCCGAATTAATGTACACTGCTCCTTCCTTCATTTTATCAAAAAAATCAACATTTGATAAATGATAAGTCGGATAAGGTCCCTCTTTAGTTAGCGGCGTATGGCAACTCATGATATCGCTTTGCGCCAATAACTGCTCCAAGTCTGTAAACTGCGCAGCGCCTTCTTTTTCAGCGCGCGGAGGGTCGTTCAACAATACACGCATACCCAAAGCTGCTGCGGCCTTTGCCACCTTGCTGCCTACATTCCCCACGCCTATAACCCCTAAGGTCATATCTTGCAGATTCAAATTCTTTTCTTTGGCTAACACAAGTAAAGCAGCGGCAATATATTGCTGCACCGAGGAGGAGTTGCAGCCCGGAGCACTGACCCATCGAATATCCTGCGCTTCGCAGTAAGCCGTATCAATATGGTCATAACCAATCGTTGCGGTTACAATTAGCTTAACTGCACTTTGAGATAACAGGGCCTCATTACAATGTGTACGTGTTCGCGTAAAAATTGCATCGGCATCGGCCACATCGGCAGCCGTAATTTTAGCGCCCGACAGATAAACTATATTTACAAAGGGCTCCAGCACTCCTTTCAAGAAAGGAATTTTATCATCAGCTACTATTTTTATTTTTTTTGTCAATGTTTTTCTTTTATTATTTAAAACGTTCACGATAGGCCCATAGGCCTAAGGCGGGGTTGGAAATGTAATAAATTTCTTCACCCTCTACTTCGTTCCAGCCATCTTTCAATACGGAAGGATTGTATTTTTTCATCATTTCGTTCAAGTCGGCATATTGAAAGCCTACACTTTCGACTTCTTCTTTTGTTAAATGTCCCGGACAATAAGTTATGCTGAAACGCCCCTCGGAAGTACCGTGTATAAGATGTGCTGCAACGCTCAAATTGTTTTTAAGGTCTTCGTTCTCTTTCACCAATTCCAATACCTGAGGCGTATGTACGTAACCGTATTTGCGAATCAGTACATCAATGGTCGGGTCTTCTCCAAACTGATGCAATCCCGGCGCGAGCACAATTAATTCTCCCTTATCGGCTATGGCCATTCGGGTACGGTAAATACTTTTGTTGCCGAGCCATGTACTGCGAAATTCTTCAGGGTCAAGAAATACAACTACCTTTTTCATTTCCCTGTCCATCATACGAAAGTTAGTATCGAGCGAGAGTTTAGCTGCTTTTTCAAAACATTCGAAATCGTCTCCTATGTACAGTCCGCGCATTTGCAAGCCATCATTTCCTTCCGATATCACTGTTTGAAGATAGACTATGGAAAGATTTTTGGTAAAATGTTCCGAAGCGTAATTCAGCACCTTTCTCACAGGTCCTAAAGCCCTGCCCATGATACGTTCCATGCCATAAACAGCGCCTATGAAATGACTTTTATTGATACATTCTGCACCGCCTACGCCAACAAATATATTTTTGTTATAATTGGCCATACCAATCACTTCGTGCGGCACCACCTGTCCGAGCGAGAGTATAAGGTCGTAGCCGCCGTCCAATAACATACGGTTTACCTGCATCGGCACAGGGTAATCTACAGCACCTTCCGAAACTTCCTTCACAAATTCACTCGGCACGATACCTACCGTTACCACATCGTCCCGCCAGTTATGCACACGGAAAAGCGAGACGGGAACACTCGGAAACATCTTTTTGATTTCCTCCTCGGTCATCGGGAAATGGGTTCCCAGCGCCGGAAGAATGTCCGTCAAAGCGCTTCCGTAATACTCATACACATACTGTGTAAGTTCTCCTGCTCGCGAGTGATAGCGCGTGAAGTCGGGTGGAATAGCAAGTACTTTTTTCTTTGGCCCAAGCTTATCTAAGGTAGCAAAGAGCACGGCTTTCAGTTCATCGGAACTAAAAGCATAATTCGGGGAACCTTTTTCGAAATAGAGCATTTATATGTTAATTGAGAGTTGAAAATTGAAAATTGAGAGTTGTTTGTTACCTCAGCACTCTTGCGTTGCCTTTCCAGATGCTCCATACCTGATCCTCGTCGGCGGGTTGTCCGTAATCGGTGATGAAAGTAGTGGCCAGCGCACCGGTAGCCCAACCGAATTGCGCCCATTTCACAGGCTCCCAACCTTTCAGTATGCCATATAACAATCCACCCACAAAGCCGTCGCCTCCGCCGATACGGTCAAGTACGTTGATAGTACGCGGTTCAATCACCTGCCATTCGTTGTCGGCCAATAAAATTGCGCCCCACAAGTGCTCGCCTACACTAAGCACTTCACGTAAGGTGTTGGCGAATACCGTAACATTCGGAAAGCTTTGTTTTACGTTGCGTATCATTCCCTTGAAGCTTTCGATGGTAGCAGCAATATCCTTACCGCCGGCTTCGGGGCCTTTAATGCCCAAGCAAAGCTGGAAGTCTTCCTCGTTGCCGACCAGTACATCAGAAACGGAAGCAATTTCCTTAAAAATTTCGCTTAGCTCCTGCTCTCTGCCTTCCCAGAAGGTGGCGCGGTGGTTCAAGTCGAATGAAATTTTCGTATCATGTTTTTTGGCAGCCCGCGCCAGCTCTAAGCAAAAGCGACCGGTGTCGGGCGACAAGGCTGCAATCAAGCCCGAAAGGTGTAATATCTGCACTCCTTCTTGAGCAAAAAGTCGCTCTAAGTCGAAGTCTTTCACATTCAGGGTACGGCCAACCTCGCCGCTACGGTCGTTCCACACGCGGGGGCCGCGCGCACCGCAGCCGCTGTCGGCAATATTAATCTGGTGGCGGAAGCCCCAGGGGCCGCCCTGTTCTACTTCTTTCCCTTCGAAAGACAAGTTGCGGCTACGCAAGTTATCCTTAATAAATTGGGCTATCGGACTACCTTTCACGAAGGTAGTCAGCACCTTAACAGGTAAGCCTAAGTATGCAGGAACGCTGGCCACGTTTGTTTCGGCGCTGGTAGCCTGCATGAACAGTTGGTCGCTTTTGTGGATAGGCTGCCCCTGTGCCACAGGAGTCAGGCGAATTCCCATGCTGGTAGGAACCACCAAGGACCACTTATAATTCTCTTTTAATTTCATACGTTTATGATTGATGTTTTATTCATTGCTCTTTATTCATTGTAGTTTTATGCAATCGATTGCATAAAATTGTATAACACAAATGCAAAGATAAATAATTTATTTTGCATTTTGCAATGGAAGATTAAAAAAACTCCAAGATTTTTATAAATGCTTGGTTTATTGGTTTTTTTGTAATATTAAATAAGCTACTCCCGATTCCTTAATCGATATAGCGCCATTTCCTCGTATTGTGTTCCTTTTTTTCCGTAATTCGCATAGGGGTAAATACTTATGCCGCCTCGAGGGGTGAAAGCGCCGACTACCTCTATATATTTAGGCTCCATCAGGGCAATCAGGTCTTTCATGATAATATTGACACAATCTTCGTGAAAGGCGCCGTGGTTTCGGAAGCTGAACAAATATAATTTTAGGCTCTTACTTTCCACCATCTTCTCAGCGGGAATATAGGCTATGTGAATAGTAGCAAAATCGGGCTGACCCGTAATCGGACACAGGCTCGTAAATTCAGGACATTCGAAATGCACCCAATAATCATTTTCAGGGTGCCTGTTAATAAAGGTTTCCAGTACCTGCGGAGCGTACTCCGATTTATATTCGGTTTTGTTGCCTAATAGGGTTAACTTATCATTCATTTTAGTTATTTGTTATCTCATTATCACATTATCACATTATCACATTATCACATTATCACATTATCACATTATCTCATTATCTCATTGTCTCATTAAGAAATTGGCGCAAGCCTTCGTTACGCAACTTGCAGGAAGGGCAATGGCCACAGCCGTCGCCTTTGATGCCGTTATAGCAGGTCAGCGTTTCATTACGAACTATGTCTAAAGCGCCTAAGTCGTTGGCCAATTGCCAAGTCTGCGCTTTATTTAACCACATCAAAGGGGTGTGGATAATAAATTGTTCTTCCATCGCTAAATTGAGGGTAACATTCAAGGATCGGATAAAGGTGTCGCGGCAGTCGGGGTAGCCGCTGAAGTCGGTTTGTGATACACCTATGATGATATCCAAGATGCCCAAACTTCTTGCCAACACTGCCGCCAAACTAAGGAAAATCATATTTCGTCCGGGCACAAAGGTATTGATATGTCCGCTGGGGGGCAAGACGCTATCCATTGCCATAGCGCTGTTGGTTAGCGCATTATCCGAAAGGCTGGCTAATACCGACAGGTCTCGCAGGTGAAAGGGCAGTTTCAATTTTTCGGCAAGGCTACGCGCTACTTCTACCTCTGCGGCGTGCCGCTGGCCGTAAGAAAAGCAGAAAGTTTCCACCTGATCAAAGTTCTTCATAGCCCAGAACAGGCAGGTAGTAGAGTCCTGTCCGCCGGAGAACAGCACTAATGCGTTTTTATCTTTCATAAAACACAAATATATAAAAAATATTCCGACTATAAAAAAAACGACCATCTTTTTCAAATGGTCGTTTCCTGTGGAGAATGTCGGAGTCGAACCGACGACCCCTTGCTTGCAAAGCAAGTGCTCTAGCCAACTGAGCTAATCCCCCGATGTTAATTGAAAATTGAAAGTTGAGAATTGAGAATTGAGAATGATTTTAATTTTCAATTATTAATGGTCAATTGTTTTGTAGTCCCGAGCGGAGTTGAACCGCTGACCCCTACATTATCAGTGTAGTGCTCTAACCAACTGAGCTACGGGACTGTAGTGATTGTCCAATCCGACATCAAGATATATAAATTGGCAAGACAAGCAGCAGAGCGGGTGCAAAAAGCACCACAGTAAGATTATACAGCTCCAAAAAGGAGGTGTTCCAGCCACACCTTCCGGTACGGCTACCTTGTTACGACTTAGCCCCAGTCACCGGTTTTGCCCTAGGTCGCCCCTTGCGGTTACGAACTTCAGGCACCCCCAGCTCCCATGGCTTGACGGGCGGTGTGTACAAGGCCCGGGAACGTATTCACCGCGCCATGGCTGATGCGCGATTACTAGCGAATCCAACTTCACGGAGTCGAGTTGCAGACTCCGATCCGAACTGAGAGAGGTTTTCGAGATTGGCATCCTGTCACCAGGTAGCGGCCCTCTGTACCCCCCATTGTAACACGTGTGTCGCCCCGGACGTAAGGGCCGTGCTGATTTGACGTCATCCCCCCCTTCCTCACAGCTTACGCTGGCAGTCTCGTTAGAGTCCCCGACTTTACTCGATGGCAACTAACAACAAGGGTTGCGCTCGTTATGGCACTTAAGCCGACACCTCACGGCACGAGCTGACGACAACCATGCAGCACCTCGACTACAGTCATTGCTGACTACAATATCTCTATCATATTCCATAGCCGTTCGAGCCCGGGTAAGGTTCCTCGCGTATCATCGAATTAAACCACATGTTCCTCCGCTTGTGCGGGCCCCCGTCAATTCCTTTGAGTTTCAACCTTGCGGTCGTACTCCCCAGGTGGATAACTTATCGCTTTCGCTTGGTCACCGACACTATATCGCCGACAACTAGTTATCATCGTTTACAGTGTGGACTACCAGGGTATCTAATCCTGTTTGATCCCCACACTTTCGTGCCTCAGCGTCAAAGGTAGTTTAGTGGCCTGCCTTCGCTATCGATATTCTGTGGGATATCTATGCATTTCACCGCTACACCACACATTCCGACCACTTCATCTACTTTCTAGCTACACAGTATCAACGGCAGTCTTACAGTTAAGCTGCAAAATTTCACCGCTGACTTACATAGCCGCCTACGCACCCTTTAAACCCAATAAATCCGGATAACGCTCGCATCCTCCGTATTACCGCGGCTGCTGGCACGGAGTTAGCCGATGCTTATTCGTATAGTACTCTCATCTGACCACACGTGGCCATTATTGCTCCCATACAAAAGCAGTTTACAATCCATAGGACCGTCTTCCTGCACGCGGCATGGCTGGATCAGGCTTCCGCCCATTGTCCAATATTCCTCACTGCTGCCTCCCGTAGGAGTCTGGGCCGTGTCTCAGTCCCAGTGTGGGGGATCTTCCTCTCAGAACCCCTAAACATCGTTGCCTTGGTAGGCCGTTACCCTACCAACTAACTAATGTTACGCGAGCCAATCTGTAACCATCGAAACTTTTACTTCATCAAGATGCCTTAATAAAGTCTTATGGAATATTAGTCCGTCTTTCGACGGGTTATCCTCCTGTTACAGGCATGTTGCTCACGCGTTACGCACCCTTGCGCCGGTCGCCGACAGATATTGCTATCCTCGCTGCCCCTCGACTTGCATGTGTTAAGCCTGCCGCTAGCGTTCATCCTGAGCCAGGATCAAACTCTTCATTGTATATTTCTATTTTATGTTTCTTTGTAATACCTCATTAATTACTAATAAGATACTATCCGCTGATCCTTACTGCTCTTTAGTGTTGTTTCTCAACAACAAAAATTGACGCTCTACTTTTAAATACTTCACGTTTAAATTTAAAGTTGTACTTGTCTTCCAATATGTCAAAGAGCTTTATCTTGCCTCCTCTAAGCAAAAAAATGCCGAAAAGGGCTGCAAAGGTAAGAACTTTTTTCTAACCCACAAAATTATTTTGTAATATTTTTGTATAATTAACGTAAAATACTGATAATCATATAGAAAAAATTATTTTGATAGATCTTGAATTCAGAGTATTTTTATTTAGTTATCAGTACTATCAAAAAAAGCTGCTTCATTTTACCGAAGCAGCTTAAATCGCTATATAAAACAAAAGTTTTAGAAGCTGCGCTCTACACGTTCGCGGGCTACCGACACATTGATAGTGCGGCCCTTCTGTTCTGATCCGTTCAGGGCATTAATAGCAGCATTAGCCTCAGCTTCATTCGGCATCTCAACAAAGCCGTAGCCTTTTGAGCGATGAGTGTCGCGGTCGGTAATGATACGTGCTGAAGTTACTTCCCCGTAAGTTTCGAACAATTGTTTTAATTCCTCGCTGTGAGTCTTAAAACTTAAACTGGATACAAAAATGTTCATGGAACAAAAATAAAAAATTAATAAAAAGGTTAGTATTTTGAATTAAAAATTCAAATCTTTTACAAAGGTAGGAAAATTAATTGACATACAAAAATTTGCGTATATTTTTTTTCGAGCGGGAAACGAGGTTCGAACTCGCGGCCCTCAGCTTGGGAAGCTGATGCTCTACCGACTGAGCTATTCCCGCATTTAAAACGCAAATGTAGGTATTCCATAGCATTATACCAAATTTAAATGGAACTTGTTCGTGTCCGATAAACAATTCATCGAATTTTGCTACCTTTGCAAGATTTTTTTTAATGACAAATTTTCAGCCGGTACGCATTATTACCCCTATTGTAATAGGGCTGGGTTCAGAGTTATCATGCTTTGGGAGTTTACCTCCGCCGTAATCAGCGTAACACTAAGCATGGCCGCAATGATGGCAAAGCTACGATGCCTTTGCCACAGGCAGTACCGAAACATAGGAACGGTTATCTTTCTTTTTACGGAAAACAATTACTCCGTCAATCAGAGCAAAGAGGGTATGGTCTTTACCAATGCCCACATTGTCGCCCGGATAATGTACGGTGCCGCGTTGGCGAACCAAAATGTTGCCGGCCTTGGCTACCTGTCCGCCGAATAATTTGACTCCAAGTCGTTTACTGTGTGATTCCCGGCCGTTCTTTGAACTGCCGACGCCTTTTTTATGTGCCATATCTCAATTTCTTTTTTTACTGTTAAACAATACTGTCAATTTGAATTTGCGTAAAACATTGACGATGTCCGTTTTTCTTCTGATACCCTTTGCGGCGGCGTTTGTGAAATACAATCACCTTGTCGCCCTTTACATGCTTCAGGATAGTAGCTTCTACCGAGGCTCCGTCAATAATCGGATTGCCTAATACCACAGCGCCCTCGTTGTCTTTCAATAAAACCTTCTCAAAATTAACTTTAGCGCCTTCTTCGCCCTGGAGGCGGTGAACGTAGATGGCTTTTCCGGCCTCTACCTTGAATTGTTGTCCTGCAATATCTACAATTGCGTACATAAAAAATTATTTTTAAGTCCCGACAGCAAGCGGCTAACCTTATATATTTAGCTCTTTATCTGTAGCTTACACGTCCTTAATGTTGCTTTTTCCCTAAAAATGGGGCTACAAAAGTACAAAAAATTATTTATCCTGCAAATTTTTCCTGCTTAAAGTTGCATTTGCTAATTGAAATTACATTTGCTAGTTGAAATTAGAATTTACGCAAACAGTTTCTTTATGTTCTCTTTGTAGCGTTTTTGCACCAAATTTCTTTTCACCTTTAATGTTGGTGTAAGAATTTCGGTGAGTTGCGACCATTCGTCCGGAATAAGCTCATATTTCTTAATCTGCTCCGTATCGCCGAAACAGACATTGTATTTGGCTACTTCTTTAGCAAAACGTTTGATTACGTCCGGGTGTTTTACAATTTCCTGAGGAGAGATGTAAGGAATGCTGTGCCGTGCGCACCAGCCTTGAAGAAAATTAAAGTCGGGAGAGATTAATGCCGCTGCAAATTTTTCGCCCTCTCCCATTACTACAATATTTTCAATAAAAGGCGACTCCGTAAATTTTTCTTCTATCAATTGCGGGTTAATGTATTTCCCGAAAGAAGTTTTAAAAAGGCTTTTCAACCGTCCGGTAAGCATTACCTGCCCCTTTTCATTAATACTTCCAAGGTCGCCGGTATGGAACCAACCTTCGCTGTCTATAACCGAGCGCGTTAGTTCTTCGTCCTTATAATAGCCCAGCATAACATTATGCCCACGGCAACAAAGCTCGCCGCTTTCCGCAAATTTAATTTCTATGCCGGGTAAAGGAAATCCTACCACACTCGCTTCGCGCCCGTCTTTTGCGCGACAACTTACCGCTACGACCGGCGATGTTTCGGAAAGGCCATAACCTTCAAATATAGGTACGCCTATAGCAGAAAAAAACGAAGCTAAGCGAGGCTGAAGACTTGCCGCTCCGGAAACTACAATATCGAAATTTCCTCCTATCTTTTTCCTCATTTTACTATAAACCAATATGTCGGCTATTTTATGTTTAAAATTATACCAGCATGTTCGCTGATAATCCTGAATTCTATACTGTGTAGCTAAGGTTATAGCCCACATGGCTATGTGTTTTTTTAGTCCGCGCGAATTACTGCTCGTAGTGTAAATTTTATCGTAAATTTTTTCCAACACGCGGGGAACCGATGACATCATGGTGGGCTTTATTTCTTTGATGTTTTCAGCAATAGTTCCCAAGTTCTGAACATAGTAAACCGACATGCCAAGATATTGGTACAAGAACACAAGCATTCTTTCATACGCATGGCACAGCGGAAGAAAACTCAAGGCGGTTTTCGACCATTTGGCAGGTGTCGTTTCTAATCCAAAGAGCTGATTTACAATATTACTATGCGATAGCATGACGCCTTTAGGGGTGCCCGTCGTCCCTGATGTGTAAATAATGGTAGCGCAATCCTGTGTTTGTATCTGCGATTTTATTTTTTCCAATTCTTCAGGGTATTGCTTCTCTTTGCCTAAATCGAGCAATTGCTGGAAAAAAGGAAATTTGTTACGGTCAACAAAGGTATAAACATACTTTAAATCGGGAAGTTTTTGCATAATATTGGCAATTTTCCCCATGACTTCCGCTCCTTCCAAAATGATCATTTTAGCTTCGCAATGACCTAAAATGTACAAATAATCGGTTTCCGTAATGGTAGGGTAAATGGGAACAGATATGGCGCCTATTTGCATAATAGCCATGTCTAACATGTTCCACTCAGGGCGGTTATTGGCTATAATGGCCACTTTGTCGCCCGACTTAATGCCCAACTCAATCATTGCATAACTGAGCAGGTTTACGTTATCAATATATTCCTGCAAAGAATATCTTCTCCACTCTTTATCCGATTTGCCGGCTAATGCCACTTGCTGGTTGGGGTACAGTTTTTGATAACGTTCTAAAATGTCAAAAATCCTGGTAATTTTCATAGATTTGAATTAAAAATAGGGTACAAACGTAGGAAAAATTATTTAAAAATAATATCAAATGTAACTATTTTTTAAATATTATATTGCAATTATTTAAATTACAAGAAGTTAAATAACCTACCCCAGCGGATATTCTTGGGAAAACGCTTATTGCCGTCAGAAGACAGCCAAATCATAGCCGGCGTACCTACGATATGGTCTTCGGGAACGAAGCCCCAATAGCGGGAATCCAAGGAGTTGTGCCTGTTGTCGCCCAACATGAAATAATAATCCATTTTAAAGGTATAACTATCTGTTTCAACATCATTTATATAGATATTTGTGCCATCAACCTTTAAAGTATTATGCTCATAGACCTCTATAATACGGCGGTATAAGGGCAGATTTTCTATGCTCAACTGCACGGTAGCGCCCTTAGCCGGCACCCAGAGCGGGCCGAAATTATCGCGCGTCCATTCATAATTGCCTTCAAAGGGGAAGATGCTCTGAGGAGTATCCGAATAGTCGGGCGGATAAATATCGTCGTACTGCTCTACTTCTAATACGTTGGGGATTTCTTTTATTTGCGCTACATTTTCCTTAGTCAGCAGAATTCGGGGATAGCCCGGTAAATAACTGTTAAATTCTGTTGTATATATATCTATACCCATCTTTTCCAACACCTTAGTATTGATAGGCATTCCATTGGTCTTTACGGAATAAGTGATTTGAATACCGGGTATATCTTTTTGAGGAAGACCATTAACTATCACATTACCATGCTGAATTTCAACAGTGTCGCCTGCTATGGCTACACAACGTTTCACATAATTATCTTTTTTATCCACAGGACGCACAACTATCGGCCCGAAGGTGGCTACGGTATAGGCCTTTCCGCTCGTCCGCACCGAATAATAATAGTCCAGCATAGGCTGTTTAGTCAAGACTGTGTCGCCATGCGGGAAGCCAAAGACCACAATATCGTCGCGTTTTACCTTATGGCGGCCGGCCATACGGCGGTAATCCCATTTAACCCACTCAAGGTAGGAAGAAATATTCAAAAAAGGAATGCTATTATGAATCAATGGCAATGCCAGCGGGGTTTCGGGCACACGCGGTCCGTAGTAGGATTTGCTGACAAAGAGGTAATCGCCGGTCATCAGGGTGCGTTCCATGGAGGAGGAAGGAATAACGTAGGCCTCATAAAAATACATACGTATAAAAGTAGCAGCAATAAGTGCAAAGATGATAGCATCTAACCAATCAAGCCAGAGGTTGCGCTTTTCGCCTTCTTTATATTTTTTCTTCCAAAAAGCCCATTTTACTTTTTTGGTAATATAAAGGTCGAAGATGACCCCTAAGCCGAGCAGCCACCAAAAGTTCGACAACCAAATTACCCATAGCAGGTAACAAAATGCTACCACTCCGAATTTAAACCATTTGTTGGTAAGAATTTCACGAAATTTTTCCATAAAATTATTTTTTTACGCCGTTTCGGCCTTATTATTATTCAAAAAATCAGTTATTATCATATCTACCTCAGCCTTAGCCTGCTCTAACTTGTCGTTAACAATCACCCTGTCGAATTGTGCGGCGAAGGCCAATTCTTCTTCGGCTTTACCTAAGCGGCGCTGAATAGCCTCCGACGTATCGGTTCCCCTGCTTTCCAAGCGCTGCCTTAAGACCTCAATAGAAGGCGGACTCACAAATATGGATAAGGCTTGTTTACCATATAGCCGCTTTAGGTTTACGCCGCCGCATACATCTATATCAAAGGCGATTACCTTTCCTTCCGACCAAATACGCTCCACCTCGCTACTAAGGGTGCCGTAACAAAGGCCGGAATAGACCTCTTCCCATTCCACAAAATCGCCTCTATTTACCCGTAGTTCAAATTCTTCGGGTGTAAGAAAAAAGTAGTCGCGCCCGTTTTTTTCTTCTCCTCTCGGCGCACGATTGGTAGCCGATACGGAAAACTCCAATTGCGGAAACTTTTGGAGCGCATGACGCACCAAGGTCGTTTTTCCGGAACCGGAAGGAGCTGAGAATATGATTACTTTGTTCATGTTATGAATTATGAGTTATGAGTGTTGATTTTGCGGTTATCTGTTAATCATTATAATACGTTTAGCAACTGTTCTTTGATTTTTTCGAGTTCGTCTTTCATTTGCACTACGATACGCTGGATTTCCACATGGTTGGCCTTGGAGCCTAAGGTGTTGATTTCACGGCCTATTTCCTGAGCAATGAAGCCCAATTTACGGCCGGGAGCTTCCTCGCTTTTAGCGCTTTCCAAAAAGTAGGCGCAATGCTGTTTCAAGCGTATTTTTTCTTCTGTAATATCAAATTTTTCAATATAATAGATTAATTCCTGTTCAAAACGATTTTTATCGTACTCTACTCCCGGAATCTGTTCTAAGTTCGTTAAAATGCGCTGTTTAACGGTTTCTAACCGCTCGTTTTCATAAGGCGCTATTTGAGCTAAGAGTTGTTCAATAAGCGTAATGCGTTGCAGAATATCCTGCATAATGATTTTACCCTCCCCGCTTCTGAAATTATCAAAAGCGGCTAACGCCTTGTTAAAGCACTCAAACACAGCCTTCCACTCTTGTTCATCTAAATTTTCGGGCTCTTGGTTCATGACATCGGGCAGGCGCAAAATGCTGCTTACGAGCTGCGAGCGGTCAAACTCAGCGCCCTCTTCCTTCAGCAATTGCTCTAACTGGCTCAGGTAGGCTGTGAATGCCGCCTTGTTGATGACAAAGCCGGACTTAACGCTTGAGGCATCAACAGTCATAAAAACGTCAATCTTACCTCGTTGCGCCACTTTATTCAATTGGTTGCGGATTTCCCCCTCTTTATCACGGAAATTTATCGGAAACTTAATATTAACATCTAATGATTTACCATTAACCGACCGAATTTCTATGCTGAATTGTTTGGTATTATAAGTACAATTATGCTTGCCGTAGCCGGTCATAGATTTCGCCATATTCAAAATATTTACAAATTAGTAATCTGCAAAGATACAAATTTTCAAAAAAAAACCTTAAATTTGCAGTTTCTTATTTATTAAAATTTAAAAAAACAAAAAATTATGGGAAAGATTAAAGTCGGCATTAATGGCTTTGGCCGCATCGGACGCTTAGTGTTCCGCGCCGCTATGGAAGAACGTAACGACATCGAAGTTGTAGGTATCAACGACCTTATTGATGTTAACTACATGGCTTATATGCTTCGTTATGATTCAGTTCACGGACAATTTAAAGGTAGTATTGAAGTAAAAGACGGTAAATTAGTGGTCAACGGACAGGCTATCCGCATAACCAATGAAAAGAATCCTGCCGATTTGAGGTGGAATGAAGTTGGCGCTGAGTATATTATAGAGTCAACAGGTTTGTTTTTAACCAAAGAAACCGCCGAAGCGCACCTTAAGGCAGGCGCTAAGCGTGTGGTCTTGTCGGCCCCCTCAAAAGACGATACGCCGATGTTCGTATATGGTGTAAATCATAAGAATTATAAAGGCGAAGCTGTTGTTTCCAACGCTTCCTGCACCACCAACTGTTTGGCTCCTTTGGCCAAGGTTATTCACGAGAATTTCGGCATTGTAGAAGGCTTGATGACTACCGTTCACGCTACCACTGCTACTCAAAAAACCGTTGACGCTCCTTCGGCTAAGGATTGGCGCGGCGGACGTGCTGCAGCTGCTAACATTATCCCTTCAAGCACAGGCGCCGCTAAGGCTGTAGGCGTGGTTATTCCTTCGTTGAAAGGCAAATTGACCGGTATGGCTTTCCGCGTTCCTACCATCAATGTTTCTGTGGTTGACCTTACCTGCCGTATTGAGAAAGGCGCAAGCTACGACGAAATTAAAGCGGCTGTTAAAGCTGCCGCCGAAGGCGAAATGAAGGGCGTGTTGGGCTATACCGAAGACGATGTGGTATCTACCGATTTCAATCATGAAAAACGCACCTCTGTGTTCGATGCCAAGGCAGGTATTTCCTTAAACGCTAACTTCGTTAAATTAGTGGCCTGGTATGATAACGAATGGGGTTATTCCAACAAGATGTTAGACCTCGTTGCGTACATGGCTACGGTGTAGGGGCTCAAGGTTCAAAGTTCAAGTAGTCAATAGTTAAATAAATCTGTAAATTTGTAAATCTGTAAATTTATTTTCTTACCTTTGTATATAATCATCAGACCGACTACGGCATAGACTTAGATGAAGTATTATATCATTTCGGGGGAAGCGTCGGGCGATTTGCACGGCAGTAGGTTGATGCAGGGCTTGAAAGAGGCCGACACTGCCGCCGAGTTCCGCTTTTGGGGCGGCGACCTTATGGCTGCCGAAGGTGGTATTATGGTTAGGCACTATAAAGAAACTGCCGTCATGGGTTTTTGGGAAGTGCTGATGAAACTCCGCAAGATTACCCGCAATATCAAAGAATGTAAACAAGATTTGCTTGCCTACCGTCCCGATGTCGTCATTTTAATTGACTACCCCGGCTTTAATTTTCGGATAGCTAAATTTGCCAAAAGACATGGCATCAAGGTATTTTACTATATTGCGCCGAAAGTATGGGCATGGAAAGAAAAGCGCGTACACCGCCTCCGTAAATACGTGGATAAGTTATTTATTATTTTTCCATTTGAAGTCGATTATTTTAAAAAATGGGGAATTGAAGCCTTTTATAGCGGAAATCCCTTGACTGACGTGGTGAACGAGCGTTTGGCCAATAAGCCCGATTTCAATGAATTTGTTTTATCCAATCAATTGCACAACAAGCCTGTCATCGCTATTTTGGCCGGTAGCCGCACAATGGAAATTAAGTATATATTACCGCGTATCCTGCCGCTTGTTCAATATTATCCCGATTATCAATTTGTGGTAGCAGGCGCACCGGCTATAGCTCCGCAGCAATATGAAAAACACTTGAAAGGCTCCGATATCGGCTTGGTAATGGGCAAAACCCACGAATTGTTGGCAGTGTCCGATGCCGCTATTGTAGCCTCCGGTACAGCCACGCTCGAAGCTGCCCTGATTGGCGTTCCGCAAGTAGTATGCTACGGCGGTAACGAACTCTCGTACCAAATAGCCAAACGTTTAATAAAAGTGAAATACGCATCGCTGGTGAACCTTATTATGAATGCTCCGGTAGTTACCGAACTGCTGCAACACGACCTGACGCTATCTAATTTGCAGCGCGAACTCTCGGCTATTCTGCCCGAGGGACCACAACGCCAAACCATCTTAGACAGCTACGCCGCACTCCGCACCCTGCTTGGCAAACCTGCCGCTGCCGCCCGCATAGCATTGAAGATGAAGGAAGAATTAATGATATTTAAAAAGTAAAATATGGAACAGAAAGACTATTTATTGAGAGAAATTGAAAAAATAGGTTCAATAACGAGTGCTTTAAGACAAAAAATTTTTGGTGGTAAAGAGAATTTGGCAATAACTGCCGAACAGCAAATCAAAAATGCTAAAGGACAGTTATTAAGCGAAATAAATTTCGACCTTGATAAGTTTTTGGACTTAAATATTGATAAATCTAATGAATATATATTGAGTTTTGAAGGATTTAGCGTTGAAAATATTGAGATTTTAGCAGAATGTTTTTCAGAAATAGGGTTTAGTGAAAACTGCGAAAATTCAAAAAAGCACCTTGAAAAAGCATTACAACTCTACAAGCTATGTAGCTTGAAAAACAAAACGTATTCCTTTGGACGTGAAACAAATATAAATGCAATTAAAAACGCTTTAAAATTAGAGTAATAAATAATCATCAGATGCTTACTATCCTGCTTAAAGAAATACGTTCCTTCTTCTCCTCGCTCACGGGCTACATTGCCATCGTTATATTCCTATTGGTGAATGCCTGGTTTATGTGGATTGGCCCCGGCGAATTTAATGTTTTAGATGGCGGCTATGCCAATTTAGACACCCTCTTTATAATAGCGCCCTGGGTATTTTTATTTCTGCTGCCGGCAGTAACCATGCGCAGTTTTGCCGAAGAAAAGAAAAGCGGAACACTGGAACTTTTGCTGACCAAGCCTGTTACCCGACTGCAACTGATTGTCGGAAAATATTTGGCTGCCGTGGTTTTGGCGCTGTTCGCCCTTTTGCCTACCTTGCTTTATTACTACAGTATTTACCAATTGGGACACCCTGTGGGTAATCTCGACAGCGGCGCCATCTGGGGATCATACATAGGCTTGATATGCTTAGCTGCAAGCTATGCGGCAATCGGCATCTGTATGTCTATCTTTACTACTAACCAGATTGTAGCGTATATTTTAACCGCTGTGCTCTGCTTCTTCTGCTACGCGGGTTTCGACGGATTGTCGCAATTGGCCGACAATAGCGCTTTCGGCAATATTATTCTCTCCTTAGGCATCAATGAGCATTATCAATCTATCAGCCGCGGCGTGGTTGATTCGCGCGACCTGCTTTACTTTCTAAGCCTGATTATTATTTTTCTGGGCATTACGCATTTGCAGATTAATTCATGGAGGCCTCGCCTCAGCATGCGTTTTTGCTATATAGCCGCTGCACTGTTGCTGCTGAATTTCATGTTCCACAATTTATTTTTTCGTATCGACCTTACGGGCGATAAGCGCTACACCCTTGCTGCAGTAAGCAAGGAAACCGTCAAATCATTGACCGGACATTGTTTGGTAGAAGTATTTTTAGAGGGCGAAATGCCTGTATCCGTAAGGAAATTGCGCACCACTATTAAGGAAACATTAGATGAATTAAAGGTCTATGCCGGACATCATATTCAATATGACTTTATAGACATAGAAAAAGAAGCCCCCGAAGGTAATCCTGAAAATATATACATAGCCTTACACGAGAACGGCCTGGTGCCTTTTGTCGTACAGGAAAACATCGGCGGCACTACCAGTGAAAGGATATTGTTTCCCGGAGCTATTATCACTTATATCTGTATGGTAAAAGAAGGGGATTCTACCTTTATGGAAAAACGGGAAATTCCGATTAATTTCATGCACAACGATGCGCAAAGCGACCCGGAAGCCAATATATTGTTGGCGCAACAAAATGTAGAATATGAACTTGTGAATGCTATTGCCTGCATCAGCCGCGAAGAATATCCACATATTGCCTTTGTTGAAGGGCACGGCGAGTTAGACGAATATGAAGCCGGAGATATTGGCCGTGCGCTGTCGGACTTTTGTTACATCGACCGTATTAATATTCAGGGCAGGCTCGGCATTCTTGATAATTACGCTCTGGTAATTATAGCCAAGCCTATGGAAGAATGGTCGGAAGCCGATAAGTTTGTCGTTGACCAGTACATTATGCGCGGCGGGCGCGTAGCCTGGTTCGTAGATGCCGCACATGTTCACCACGACAGTCTTGCCCGAGGATACTATACCTTTGCTTTAGCCGCTCAACACCGGCTCGAAGACCAGTTGTTCCGCTACGGCGTGCGCCTTAATCCCAATATTGTTCAAGACCTGAAGTGTTCGTATCTGCCGGTGAATATTGCTCCGGCCGGGCACACTACTGACTATAAGCCCGCAGCCTGGCCTTACTACCCGTTGCTTACCCCTCCTGATAATAGCGCCATTACCCGCGGCTTAAACCTCATTATGTCGCAATATCCGGGAAGCATCGACACGGTTAATATACGTCCCGATGTGCATAAAACTTACTTGTTGTATAGTTCGGAATACAGCAAGGCGACTCAGGTACCGCTGCGCATAAGTTTGACGGAAACCAACCAGCAATATACGCCGGAACAGTTTCCGCAATCCCGCCTTCCGGTAGCTGTGTTAATGGAAGGTTCCTTCCCTTCCGCCTTTGAGAATCGCCCCATAGCGCAATATGTGCAGGGACAGGCATTCCGCTATATCAACAAAAGCGAGCCTGCCAAATTGGTCGTTGTGGCCGATGGCGATATCATACGCAACGAGGTTCACCGCCGCGCCGACGGCGACCGCATATATCGCTTGGGCTTCGACCGCTATACCAACATTCAGTTCGGCAATAAAAACTTCGTCAAAAACATTGTATATTACCTGCTCGGCGATGAAACTTTGATGCAGTTGCGCAGCCGCGAATGGGAACTTCGACTCTTAGATAAACGTAAAGTAAAACAGCAGCGCTCAAGCCAAGTGGCTGTGAACACTATTGCCCCTCCCCTGTTTGTTATACTTATCGGCCTGGCGTTTATGTGGGTGAGAAAAAGGAAGTATGGTATTTAAAAACTGTTTTGAATTTTTCTTCCGATATTTGAACCCTAAAGTTGCATTCACTTGTTGAATCTACACGACCCGATAATTTTTATCTGTTTGTGTGTAAATTGAGGTTTTTATGCTAACTTTGTAAATTATACCATATTTTTATGCGTTACAGCTTATTGATAATTTCCTTGTTTGCTTTTCTTTGTGCTGTGTTTAATGCACAGGCTCAAATTCAGAGACCTGTTACTAGAGAAACGTCGCCTACAATGCGCAGCGGGACGATAACAGAGCGAGGCAGTCGTCAACCACCGGGAACTCATACCTCTCCCGGCGGCACTTTTAGCGCCCCGGACAATTTGCCTGAGAAGCCTCCAAAGACGCCTAATGAGGAAGACGACAAGCCAAAAGTGGAACAACTTGACAGCTACGCCTTTGATAAGGAAATAGTGAAAAACCGCCTTTTCACATGGCAGGTAAACCGTTACATTAACACCCCTGTTATAGGCAGGATAGATACCTTAATTAATGACCGCCGCCGCGATCTTATCTATCGTAAAGATGTTGGAGCAATTCATCTGGGGGTTTCCGGTTCGGCGGCCATGCCCTTGAATTATTTTCAACGAAAGCAACATGATTTCATGTATGCGCTCACGCCCTTCGACGAGTACTTTGTAACTCCCGACAATTTGAATTTTTACAATACCCGATCGCCCTTTACCCGTTTTACTTATAGCGGAAATCCCTTTTCCAGCAACCAATTCGAAGAGCTTAATCTTGAAGCGCTGAATACGCAGAATATTACTCCCGAATGGAATTTCGGCATACTTTATCGGCACTTTGGCGGAAAGGGGCTTTTAGCTAACGAATCTACCGATGTCAGGAATTTCACCTTATTTACTTCTTACTCGGGAAGAAACTATCTTGCTCAAGCGGGCTATATTTACAACAGCAGCAATAATAAACAAAACGGCGGCATCATTGACGACAGCGCTATCTTAGATACCACTATAGACGTAAGAACTATCTCCGTCAACCTTACTAATGCCCGAGAGAAGATTAGCACCAACACTTTCTTCCTCGTACATAGTTATGGCATTCCGTTGAAATTCCTGTATTCACGAGCAGTAGCCGACAGCTTGGGCACCGGAGAAGGATCTATTGTGTATTTCGGCAATAGCTTGGAATATACGAATACCAAACGAATGTACTACGACAACATTACCGATGAAGCAGGAAGGACCTTTTATAATAACAACTTTTTCATTAACCCTACAATTTCAAACGATTCTATACACAGTACGCTTTTCGACGCACGCTTATTTATGACCCTGCAACCCTTTGCGCCCGACTTCCTTATCTCAAAAGTTACCGGCGGTATAGGCTACCGTAACCTGTCAAACTATGGTTTTCAACAGGCATATTATATCCGTCCTGTTCAAAACAACAAACAAAATAACTTTTATCTCTATGGCCACGCGCAGGGAAATTTCAGACAATACTTCGCCTGGTCGGCTTTTGCACGCTATTACCTCACCGGTTATAATATGAGCGACTTATATTTCAGCGCCGATGCGAGTTTGTCGTTATTTCCCATAAAACACGGCATTCATTTGTGGGGCAGGTTTTCTATAGATAACCGAACGCCCGACTATTTTTTGCAAAACTATTACAGTAACCATCTGCAATGGCGTAACAATTTCGATAAGACCATTGAAACAAAAGTAGAAGCAGGAATCCGTATTCCTCATTGGGACCTGAATGCTTCCATCGGCAATTCCTTATTAAAATCGCCTGTATTTTTCGATACCACCGCCATGCCTCGTCAGACTGACGAAATAGTAAATATTTTATCGGTATTGATTGAAAAAAATTTCAAACTGTGGTTAGTTCATCTCGACAACCGTGTACTCTTTCAGGTTTCATCGGCTCAGGATATCGTACCCTTGCCTGCCTTGGCACTAAACTCGGCCCTGTACATTGAAATGGAGGCCGTAAAAAATGTATTGACTGCACAAATAGGCGGCGATATGTATTACAATACCCGCTACTATACTTACGGATATAACCCGGCTGCCGGCGCTTTTCATTTACAGCGCAATCGCGAAACAGGCAATTGCCCGACTATAGATATTTTCCTCAATGTAAAATGGAAAAAAGCCACCTTCTATGTAAAGTATGTTAACGCCTTTGAAGGGTGGCCCAACAGCGATTATTTCTCTGCTTCGCATTATATTAAACCGCAAACTGTGTTAAAGTTCGGGCTTTCATGGCCATTTTATCTATGAAAAAACTTCTTTATATATGCGCTCTGTTACTATTGTTGCTGCATATCCCTGTTTTTTTACGTGTTATTACTGAAAAAAAGCCGATATGGAGTTCTAATGAAGTCGGAGACACTATAGTAATGGCCGTTCGCCCCAATACGAATGATTTTTACCTCTACCGCAGCGAAGTAGTTGGCTTTCATTTAGAGCTTATTCAGGCTTATGCTTATACCAACCAATATACTTGCCAAATCTATTGGGAATCCGAGGAAGATAAGCGCTGGCAGAAATTATTAAACGGAAAAATTACTATTATGGTATGTAATCCCGAGGACAGCACACTGAATAGTTTACGCCAAGAACATAAGGTTTTTCACAGTACGCCATTGGAGAATTACGCCAATACCGTATGGGTAGTCAATAAGAAAAACAGGCATTTATTAGCCGAGATCAATAGCTGGATAAGCTATTATCGCACTACGCCGGAATATGAACTCAAATGGTTAAAATATTTTGTATCGCGCAACCCTGAACAAATCCAACAGCAAACGGAGCTATCGCCTTACGACAAGTTGATTAAATTGCATGCCAAACGTATCGAATGGGATTGGCGTTTGCTGGCTTCAATGATTTATCAGGAATCCAGATTTCGGCCTGAGGCCGAGTCTCATCGCGGAGCTTACGGTTTAATGCAAATCATGCCGACAACTGCCGAACATTATCGTTTAGGCAATATAACAGCGCCGGAAGATAATATAAAAGGCGGCGCCTATATACTTAGTTCTTTACAAAAAGAAACAGGCAGTGATACGATAAGTTTTTACGACAATATTTGTTTCCTATTAGCGGCATACAACGCCGGAGCCAACCGCGTTTCCCAATGTCGGTATTTTGCCGAATTAATGGGAAAAGACCCTTATAAATGGAAGGAAGTAGCCTCCGTTATTCCTTTGATGAAACATTCGGTATATTATGAGAACATTGATAATATTTACCGCTTCAAAGGCGCCGAGACCCTTAACTATGTAGAGAAAATAATGGAAAGATTTGAATTTTATAAAATATTGTTACCGGACTAATGTTGAGTTACCTGCAAGCGGGCAGAAGTGTGTCAAGGAAAAAGCGGTTTGAAGCTCGAAAAAGACGAATAATATGCAATATAAAGAATACCGACCGAATAGTTTATTATCGCCATATATTGAAACCTATTGGGTAAGCAATGATTTTTGGGGTGAAGGGAAATTTCACAAAATACTTCCCGACGGTTGCGTGGATATTATTTTCTCATTCGACAGGGCAAAATCAACATTCTTTACAAAGATTGTTGGCACAATGACTTCATTTCTTGAAATCACTTATCCGCAAACAGTAGAAATGTTCGGTATTCGTTTCCGACCCGCAGGAATTACAGCCTTCACTCGCGTTCCAGTCGAAGAATTTACCGACAGGGATATAGAATTGGCATTGGTTGATACCTTGTTTGACAAGTCCTTTTGTGAAACGCTGCCCGAAAGACAATCTGTTGAAGAAATGATAAGACATACGGATAATTATCTGATTAACAGCATTCCCTACCTGTATCATTCAGAAAAACAGATTATTCGCGCCATAGATTTGATTTACTTTGCAAAAGGACAACTGTCTCCCGCAAAACTCGCCTGCGAAGTTTGTTTGTGCCAGAGGCATTTCGAACGAAAATTCAAAGCGGCAATTGGCATCAGCCCGAAAACATTTGCTAAAATACACAGATTCAAATATGCTTTGCGTTATTTGCGGGACAATCCTAATCAAGATTTGGTATCTGTTGCCATTGAATGTGGATACTAGGACCATACACATCTGATTAAAGATTTTAAAACACTTTCCGGCAATACCCCAACCGCCCTGCGATAAAAAAGTCGTTTTTTTACACAAAACGTTGTTACAGGAAAGTGTATCTTTGCAAAAATTTTAATAATACATAGTAATATGAAAGTAGATACATTAACACCAAATTTGGCTGTTGCCGACATACGGCAAACCGTGCAATTTTATTGCGAGAATTTAGGATTTGAATTGGTTATGGCTGTGCCTGAAACGCAAGACGGCATAGACCAGCAACTATCCGAAGACAAAACATATGTTTATGCGATGTTGAACAAAGACAATGCTTCGTTGATGTTCCAACGGATAGACACGCTCAAGGAAGATGTCTCCCTTTTCGACAAAACGGAAATTGGAGCAAGCGTTTCGTTATATATGCAGGGAAAAGGGATAGATGCGTTTTTTGAGGAATTGAAGAACAAAAATATCCAGATTACCGAAATGCGACTTACTTGGTACGGAATAAAAGAGTTTTACATTAAGGATAATAACGGTTACATTTTAGGCTTTGCCGAAGAAACGGAAAAGACAGAAGAATAATATGGCAAAAGAAAAGTATCAATTTGAGGACTTCCTCGCCGAAGTTAACCAAGAACAAAAAGCGGCGGTAGCAACCATTCACGAAACAATGACGGGAAGCGGTTATAAGAACAAAGTCGAAAAAAAGGCTTCGGGTTTTTTAGTTGCTTATACGTATCCAAAAACCAAGAAGAGCATACTCAATCTGTTTTTTCGTAAAGACGGACTTCAAGCGCGAATTTACGCCGAAAACCATAAGCAGTATGCAAATTTTATAGATAATCTTCCCGAAGATATGGAGGCGCAAATCGCAGAGGCTACAGACTGCAAACGCTTCCTGACGCCGCCTGAATGCAGCGATACCTGTTCGGCAGGGTATGACATATCAATTAGAGGCAATCGCTATCAAAAGTGTCGTTACTCTTGTTTTCATTTCAATGCGAATACAAAGAACTTTCCTGTAATCATCGAATTTATAGAACAGGAAAAAGCATCGAGATAAAACGAAGAAGTGAACGCTGCGCCAAGCCGCTCGGACGATTTACGCTATTCGCTTTTTATAGTCTTGTCGGGGCTGATACGGGCAATCACTAATACCGGCAAAGCCAACAGCAGCGTTATTCCTATAAAGCCAAATACATTAACGGCTATAAGCGGCCATGCGCGCAGCATTATCGGAACATAACTCATATAATAATTAGCAGGGTCTAAAGGTACCAAATGAAAATAATATTGCAGCAGGCAAAAACTCAGCGCAATGATATTTCCCCAAAGCATTCCTTTCAACACAATAAAGGCCGCCCTATATAAAAAAATACGCTGTACGCCGACATTCCGCATGCCCATAGCCTTTATCAAGCCTATCATCGCCGTTTTCTCAAATACTAAAATCAACAAACCTGAAATCATATTAAAACCCGCTACCAACAACATCAGCACAAGAATCACCACTACATTCATGTCTAACAAATTCAACCAGTCGAAAAGCTGCATATAAAGGTCGGCCACTGTTTCCACCTTCAATCGCCGCCCTTCGTCGGTAATTGTGTAAGCCATCAAATCGTCAATTTGCTCCGCTATGCGTGTCAAATTCGCCATGTCATTAATAAAAATTTCTACTGCGCCCACCTGTTCGTTTGTCCAGCCGTTCAAGCGGCGGATATGCTTTATATCGGCTAAAATAAGCGCATCTGAAACATTGTCGAAGGGCGCATTGTAAAGCCCGCTAACTACAAAGTTCCTGACGCGCGGAGGATCCTGAATAAAATACATATCGAAGCTATCGCCTACTTTTAGAAATAAACGTTTAGCTAATGAAACCGGCATCAACGCTTTGTTGGTGATGGCCGAGTCGCTGAAGGTCGGCAGTTCGCCTTCTACTAAATAATCGGCAAAAGCGCTTAGACCGACATCTGCGTCAAATCCTTTAAGCACAGCGCCCTGCACTTCATCTGCAGTTTTGATAATTCCTCCCTTGGTAGCCGAAGGGCGAACAATAAGCACTCCTTTAATTTTTAATAATTCGGGAATATTAGCCTGCGCAATAGCTACAGGAGTTGCTTCAAAGGAGATATTCGAGTCGTAATTGCTTAATATAATATGTCCGGTAAGGTCCACCGCCTTCTTCCGTACTTCGTTTTGAAAACCGGCAGTTACTGCTATAGCAATAATCATTACGGCCATGCTTAGCATCACGCTGACTACGGCTATGCGGGCCATCAGTTTCGATAAGCGGCTGCCCGAACCTGTTTTTCCGGCCATGCGTTTTGCCATAAAGATTTCGAATGAAGAAAATAAATTCATAACCTGTTATTTGTTTTTTCGGAATTTAGTAGTAAGCCAGCGTGGAAATATAATAGCGCCCAATATCAGGTATGGATAATAGCTGATGAGGCGCCAAAGGAGTGCGAATCCGTAGGTAAGGCCGGAGTACGGAATAAAACTGCCCATAAAATTTTTGAAGATTAATTCCGCGAAACCGCTGCCTCCGGGCGTAGGCATTACCAATAAGATTAACCACATCACTAAATGGCGCGCAAAGAGCAAGAAATGGTCATCAATAACAAAAAAAGCCATAAATATGGCATTGACCACCAAATAGCGTGAAGTCCATGATATAAAAGTGGATAAGAAAGCTTTAGCCCAAAAAATCAAGGATTGTTGTTTAAATTCTACAGAGCTGTTAATGATATCGGCTCCCGCTTTTTCGGCTCCTGCTTTCCATCGCCGCAAGCCGGGCAATCTAAACACGCCAACTATTAATTTGCAGATAGCTTTCGGATTAACAAAGATTCCGTAAGAGAGCAAAAGCACCCAGGCCAATTTCAGAAAATAACCTATCCACGACAATAAAAGCAGGCTATTGGTTATAGAGTTAGAACTTACATCAAAGAGGTCGTGTGTCCCGACAAATAAGAGGATTAAGGGGAACATTAAGATAAAATAAATTTCATCTAACAATGAGGTAGCCATGACAATAGCAGAACTCCGCCCTACGGTTTCACCTTCTTTATGGACAAAAACCACAGCCACGCTGGTGCCTCCCACAGCAAAGGGGGTAACGGCGGAGGTAAACTCCCAAAGCATGATAACTCTGAATGCTTGCCTCCAATTGATTCGTTGTCCAGAAAGTAAGCGTAAGCGCCACATATAACCTATATCGCGCCCTGCCATAAGTATTATTGCCAGGAATAACCAAAAAACCGACCTCCATCTAAAAGTAAGATGATGTAAAGCGTTTATATCGAAATCTTTATAACAAAAATAAGCAACCACACCCAGCCCTATTACAATAGGGATAATAATGCGTACAGGCCGAGCCTGCTGTTGAAAATTTGCCATGTAAAAAAAATATCTCGCAAAGGTAGCAAAATTCAATGAATTGTTTGTCGGACGCAAACAAGTTCCATTTAAATTTGGTATAATGCTATGGAATACCTATCCACTATTACCGGATAGCTGAACGACGGCCGGCTCCGAAATAATATGCTTGTATTTTTCGCTGCGCTCCTGCCATTTTTGACGGGCGTACTGCTGCATGTCTTCTATGCTATCTGTTTCATCAACAATTTCCAGGCCTAAAATAGATTCAATAATATCTTCCATAGTAACAATACCGGCAAAGGAGCCATATTCATCTACGATTAAGGCAATATGTTCTTTTTCTTTCAGAAGCGTTTCCCACAGCGTTGTTATGGAAAGCCCTTCCCGTGCAATCACAATATTGCGCCGTATGTCTTTCAACTTAATCAAGAAATCGTCATTGGCTAAATGGTCCAAAACCGTTTTCTGCAAGACGTAACCCGTAATATTGTCTTCATTATCTTCTTCATATACAGGTATTCTGGAGTAGTTCAAATAGGATTTATCGCGATGAAAGGCGCTTACCGTTAAATCTTCGGAAGCGGTTAGAACAACAATCTGCGGGGTCATAATATCTTCCACTTTGATGGTTTCCAGGCGCATGATATTTTGTATGACCTTATTTTCCTTAACTTCAACCTCGCCCTCATCGGTGGCAAGGTTGGCCATTGCCGAGACTTCTTCCCGACTTACCGTTGCTTCATTTTCATCGGTTCCGAATGTTTTTGCGATAAGTTTCGACAGCAGAACGAAAGGATAGGCAATGAAAATCAAGCATTTCAAGGGCACGACGATTCGCATGGCAAGCTGTCGGTAAAAGCGGGAACCTATTGTTTTAGGGATAATTTCCGAAAAAATGAGGATTAAAAGCGTTAATATTGCCGATATAATGCCAAAATAGCTATTTCCGAACAATGTCGCCGCTTGTGCGCCGACTCCTGCTGCGCCAATGGTATTGGCTATGGTATTGACCGATAGAATGGCTGCTAAGGGCTTGTTAATATTTTCCTTAAAATCTTTTAAGGCGCTTGCCTGCTTGTGGCCTTCCGCCTCTTTCATGTTAATAAACGAAATAGGCGTGGACAGCAGCACCGACTCCATTATAGAACAAATAAAGGATAAAGTTAAGGCGAAGAATAAAAAAAAGATGAGTAAACCCATATTTTATGTTCTAATTATTTACAAATGTACGTAGAATTTTTAAATATCAAAGATTTCGTAAGGGAAAGTTGTTAATTTCCCGCTCAAAAAAACTGAAATTCACGCTGCCGTAAACCTTGTGCTTAGTGTAGCGGAGGTCCTTGGTGAAATCGTGTTGGCGCGAATGTTCGAGAATGAAGACACCGCCCTCTTTTACTAAATTATGCTCGAAAATGCGCTGCGGTAAAGTATCAATGCCAGTGGTGTCGTAAGGCGGGTCGGCAAAGATAATATCGTATTGCACGGTGCAAATGTCGGGAAATTCAAAGGCGTTGAGCCGCAGGGCATGTATTTGCGGCAGCCTAAGCTTAGCGGCGGTTTCTTTGATAAACCGCTGGTGCAGAGGATTAATATCTATGCAATCAATATGCGGGCAACCGCGGGAAGCAAATTCAAAACTGATGCTGCCGGCGCCGGCAAAAAGGTCTAACACCCGTATTTCGGTAAAATCATAAGTGTTTTCCAACATGTTGAATAAGGCCTCTTTAGCAAAGTCAGTGGTGGGCCGTGCATTGAACTTCGTTGGCGGAACAATGGTTTTTCCGCGCAGCGAGCCGCCGATTATTCGCATATAGACAATTGTTGAAGCAGGTGAAATTTCTTGCCGGCTGCCTGTCCGAAAGCTAAGCCTATAGCTTTACTGCTGAGTGGTATTAGTTTAGGATAGTAGCTTTCAAACAACATTTTATCGGCGTCCGTGAGATTTCCTGAAAGGAATACAGGTGTATCTTTCAGGCTCAGATTCCATTGTTGCAGCAGGTTGCTTAAATAATACAAGGTGTCGGTAAAACTGTGTACATTAAAAGTATTACTTAAAACTAAGCGGCCTTCAGCATAAAGTGCTATAGACGAGATGTTAGCGCTTAAATGCAGTATAAGGCCTTCCTGAAGATCCTTTTCCTGCAGCAGATGAATCAACGGAATACTTTGGTGCAAAAAGAGGGTATTCGGTTGATAAGTATGAACAATAGCAGCTATTGGACTGGGTATGGCAAACACATTTATAGCTTCCGATACAGGAAGTTGGCGGAAATGTATTTCATCTAAATCATCTAAAGGGGTTACAAAATCAAGATAGCTGCGTAAGTGCTGAACATCAAAAAGATGAGAAGGAATTAAGGTTGATTTATTGGAAATAAATAAGCAATAGCATTTTTTATAGCTTAATCTTAACAATTCTTCCTGTCGGAACAATTTATGAATTTCCTGGTCTAAATCGTCGTAATCAAGAATTGTATAAGTATATTGCTTGAGTACACGGCAGCTTCCTTTACTGTCGAATATACCAAAAGAAAATCCATTCAAGTCGGCTTGAATGGATAGGGTAGAATCCCGAACACTATGATTACTCCCAGTTTCCGGCATTATTATTTGGTTGGTCAACACTGCCTACTTTTATGCCTGAATAGCGTTTGTTGGTAGTTAAATTTTTGTTGATAGCTTCTGTCTCAGCATTAATATTGACTACCAATTGGCGGTCTAAACCGTCTAATAATCTGTCGAAAGGAACGCGGGCCTCAAACAAAGGCACATCAACTCCGGATACCCGTTTAACTACCGCTTCCATTTCAAATTCCCCGCCGACAATAGGAACAAAGCGGAGGGAGTCGGCCTTGTCGCCTACGGTACGTAATTTAATTTCATTGCGAACCGGAACAGTAATGATATTACGCTGTACGAGTTTTTGGGCAACGGCTACAGAGTCGTCCATAGAACCGATTTGCTGTACGATTTTCAACATTCCTTCGTTATAAAAATAAATCAAGGTGTCGAAATTGTCGGTAAACTTGCCGTATTGTGATTTATAGGCTACCTGAACATCACGAATGTCTTTCAACCGTTCAGCCGCCCTTTCCGAACGAAACTTTCTTGCTTGTTCAAAGCGCACGGGATCACTAATACCGCTTATTAAAAGGTATGCTAATACAACAATAGCAACGGGCAATACAAAAAATACAAAAAGGTTTTTCATCATTTTTAAGTTTTAATGCCTGCAAATTTATAAAAAAAGTTGCGAACAAACTAATTTTTTGCAAATATTTTAATTTTTGTTGAAAAATATCCTCTTTATGAAGGATTTTTGTACCTTTGTAGATTAAATCAAACAATAATAGCGAATAATGAAGCTACCCATTGATATCGAAACAGTTAGCATATTAAGTCGTTTACTGAACGAGTCAAGGAAGATTGTAATACTGATGCACGTCAACCCCGACGGCGATGCTATGGGAGCTTGTTTGGCAATCTATCATTCTGTGTTACAGCTATATTCGGAGAAAGAAGTAGTCATGGTTTCGCCTAATCATTATCCCGCTTTTTTACAATGGTTGGAATCTTCCACGAAGATATTGATTTTTAAGGATAAACGAAAAATTGTAAAAGAAAAAATAGCGGAGGCGGATTTGATTATCTGCGTGGATTTTAATTCTTTAGCAAGATTGGAAGATGTAGAAACGCCTCTTCGCCATTCATCGGTGCCCAAAATATTGATAGACCACCATATTCACCCTAATAGAGAAGAATTTGCGGTGGCAATCAGCGATACAACAGCAAGCTCTACCTCCGAAATCGTTTACCGACTGTTGCAAGCAATGAATCTGCCTGTTCCTGTGCCGGCGGCAGAGGCGCTCTTGACCGGTATTATGACCGATACCAATAATTTTCGAGATAACGCTTCCACGCCCGAAACTTTTGAGGTACTGGCCGATTTATTGCGCTTAGGCGTGGATAAAGATAAGGTAACGGCGGCTATTTATGAGAATTTCTCCGCCTCAAGAATGAAACTTTTGGGTTATGCCTTGGAAAATATGGTAACGCTTCCGGAATATAATGCGGCTTACATGTCCCTGTCCTTGGAAGAATTAAACCGTTTTAATTTTCAGCCCGGTGATACGGAGAGTTTTGTAAACTACCCGCTGAATATTGCCAAAATAAAACTTTCGGCCTATATGTCGGAACAACAAGATGGTTCTATTCGATGCTCCTTCCGCTCCAGAGGCGATTTTTCGGTGAACGATTTGGCGCGGAAGCATTTTAACGGAGGCGGGCATCGTAATGCAGCCGGCGGCCGACTAACCTGTTCTTTGAAGGAAGCAACAGCCTTTTTTGTTGCACAATTGGAAAATTATAAAGATGTATTACAATAGTCTGTATAATCTTTTGGGTATAGTATTGCTGCTTTGCGCTTCCTGTTCGTCGGAGGAGCCCCGCGAGGCAGTGAGAAAAGGCGCGACCTCAGTCGAGACCATGGCCTTAACCGAACTTAACAGGCAATTGACGGAAAAAGACGAGGATATTATTGAGTGCCTGATGCGGCGGAAAAACTGGACTATGAATTATCATTCGGAAGGTTTTTACAGTATGGTGTTGAATGAGGGACGTGGAAAAAATATAGCGGATAATTCAATGGTTGAATTATTGTGTAAGGTGCAATTATTGGACGGTACGGTATGTTATGAACGGCAACTACGTTCTTTTAAAGTAAATACTACGAATGAAATTGCAGGTTTGCATCAAGGAATGTTAAACAGGCGCGGAGGCGATAAACTGCGTTTTATCTTTCCTCCCTACATGGCTTACGGCCTCTTGGGCGATAGAGATAAAATTCCTCCCCGCGCTGCATTAATTTTTGAAGTGGAAGTTTTAAATGTTGATTAAAGAAATGAGCAGAAAAAACACATATAGCTTAATATTATTGGTATTACTGCTTACTGCCTGCACGGCTGAAAGCCGTAAGGAGCAGTTAGTGCGGCAAGAAGAGGCTATCGAAGCTTATATCCAAAGAAAGATAGACAGCGGCGAGGTAAATGCCGATAGCGTATTTTATAATGGCGGGGTATATCGCTTAGTGTATCTCAGCGGAGTGGGTGGAGAGGCTGCTTCGGGGGATTCTGTAATCTTTCATTATAAGGCTTCTATCTTTAATACCACGCGATATTATGATAGTACTTACCAGCACTACCCCGAAAGAGGAATCTTAGGTGCAGGGCATTATATGAGCGGCTTGGAAAAAGGGCTTGTGGGAATGCAAAAAAATGAAGAAGCAGAAATCCTGCTGACAGGCGAGCAGGCTTATGGTAATGCAGGTATGGGAATTTTACCGACATACAGTTCGGTGAAGTTTGAAATAAAAATGTTAAACGTAGTAAAAAATCATTAAATATGAAAAAAATAAATTGTCTTTTAGGCTTTATTGCCGCCGCTTTCTTGTTGTTTTCGTCATGCGCTAAAGAAGTAAATGAGTCGGCCGATACGGTAGAACAACGACTGCTTGATGCTTACATTTTTAAGAATTACATAGAACAGGGGGTGAATATACAGCCTACGGCTTCGGGCTTATATTTTATTCCGCAATCACCTCAATACGCCGGCACATCGCCTGCGGGTGATGATTTTCTGTATATGCGTTGTACTTCACGCTCAATTGATGAAACGATTGGGTCAACATCGGTCGATTCTTTGGCTAAGATGTTAGGTACGCATTCTAAAAAGAACTATTATGGCCCTCAACTATATATGATGTCAACAGGAACAGCGGTACGGGGCTTACAAGAAGGATTTTCTTATATGGCGCCGGGCGATAAGGCCCGCATCATCATGCCTTCCTGGTTGTCTAATTATATAGAGTCGGGGACAAGAGCCTACAGTTCGCCAACTATCCATGATTTGGAGTTGTTAGGGGTAGTTCCCGATATAGCCGCTTTTCAAACCGACTCGTTGAAACAATATAGCATTCAAAATTTTGGCGGAGTGGATTCATTGAAATACGATTGGTATTTTGTTTCCACAACGCCGGGAAACGACACGCTTCCGGTTGCCGGCGATACCATAAAGATTCGTTATGCAGGATATTTATTAGACGGATTTCTGTTTGATTCTAATATTCAATCTGTGGCAGACTTTCATTATGGTGATGAAGCAGCAACCAGTTATGATGAATTGACAGTGATTATGAATGATGAAGTGTCGAATATGGGCGTTGTTGAAGGCTTTGGCCTTGCCTTGCAAAATATGAGCGACGGCGAAAAAGCTACGACTTTCTTTTCTTCCGATTATGGCTATGGCGCTACCACCCAAGGCCAGATACAACCCTATTCCATGCTGCGCTTTGATATAGAAGTAACTATAGCCCGAAAAAGTACGGATACGGAATAAGAAGATAGCCTCATAGGAGGTATAATGCTCGGCATATTATGATTTACTGTACGGCCATGCTTGTCAAAGGCTCATGTTTATAATTAAGCCATAAAAAAACCACTAATCATATCAGTAATCTTAATTCTCGCTTCCTGCTCTAAAGACATCGAAATCAACTATCTTACCTCAACCACTTTTGCCCATTAGACCTTTTTTTAGGTGATTAATAGAAGAACTGTAGCCCCGGGCAGAATCGAACTGCCATCTAAAGTTTAGGAAACTTCCATTCTATCCGTTGAACTACGGGGCCAAAGAATTTATAGATGATTTCTAATACGCCCACTTATAGTAGTGCGCTCCCCAGGTGAAGCCTGCGCCGAAAGCGGCGAAGATGAGTATATCCCCTTTTTTGAACTGCTTTTCAAAATCCATCAACACTAAAGGAATAGACACTGCTGAGGTATTACCATATTTGGCTATATTAATTAATACTTTATCATCGGTAAGCCCCATGCGTTTACCGGTGGCGTCAATGATACGAAGATTGGCCTGATGAGGTATCAGATAAGCGATGTCATTTGCAGTAAGTTGATGCCTTTCCATTATTTCGGCAGCCGTATCGGCCATATTGCTTACGGCATATTTGAATACGGTTTTGCCGTCCTGATAAACACAATGTTCGCGATTTTCCACTGTTTCTACCGTAGGCGGATAGCATGAGCCGCCCGCTTTCATGTAAAGGAACTTGCGGCCAATTCCATCGACATGCAGAATATCGTCAATCAAACCTAAGCCTTCGGTGTTAGGCTCTATCATCATAGCAACGGCGGCATCGCCGAAAAGCGGACAGGTATTGCGGTCGGTGTAATCGGTGATGGACGACATTTTTTCAGCAGCTACAAGAATGACTTTCTTAGCGCGGCCTGTTTTGATAAACTGAGACAGGGTTGACAGCGTAAACAGGAAACCGGAACAGCCTGCATTCATGTCAAAGCCCCAGGCGTTGAGAATGCCTATCTTGTCGCATATAATGTTAGCGGTAGCGGGGAATACGTGGTCGGGCGTTACCGTGCAACAAACTAACATATCAATATCTTCGGGCCTTGTATTGGTTTTGCGAAGCAATTCTTCTACCGCCTTTGCGCCCATATAGGAAGACCCTTCGTGTTCCGCCTTTAATATGTGGCGTTCCTTAATGCCCGTACGGGTAGTAATCCACTCATCACTGGTATCGACAATACGCGAAAGTTCTTCGTTAGTTAATATGTATTCCGGCACGTATCCGGCAATAGCAGTAATAGCGGCAGTTATTTTTGTCATTTGTCTAAGGCTTCAGTAATTTTATCAACCAAACGGACTTTTATAGCATGTTCTGTTTGCAGAATCATGTTTTCTATTGCTGTAGGCGAAGATATTCCATGGCCGATGATAATTGGGGCGTTTACGCCAAGTACCGGCGTACCGCCGTAAATTTCATAGTTAAAACGGTTAAAGTATTCGCTGTCTATACCTTGCTCTTTGGCTAACACATACATGGCCTCGGCCTGTTTCAGCACTACATTGCCTACAAATCCATCGGCTACAATTACATCAGCTATTTCTCCCGAGAAGATGTGATTAGCTTCGATATTACCTGCAAAGTTGAAATCGGTAGTATCTTGCATCATCTTGAATGCCTCTTTGGTTTGCAAATTGCCTTTTTCTTCTTCTTCGCCGATGTTGAGCAGGGCAACACGCGGATTGTCAATGCCCATCATGTGTTTGACATAAATTGAGCCGAGTAGTCCGTATTGATACAATACATCGGGCTTACAATCCACATTAAGCCCTACGTCTAACAAGAAGGCTGTTTTTCCGGTTAGCAAGGGGTACTCGCTGCAAATCGCCGGACGTATAATGCCCGGAATTGACTTCACAGTGTACATCGCACCTGCCAGCATCGCGCCTGTATTGCCGGCGCTGGCAAAACCATCGATTTTACAATTGGCGAGCGCATGAAAACCTACGGTGATACTGGAGTCGGACTTTTGCTGAAAAGCCTTGGCCGGGTGGTCGCCCATACCAATGACCTGTGAGGTATGCACAATTTCAAATTTAGCGGCATCGAAGCCTGCTTCACGGCATTCGGCGTCTATCAGGCTTTTATCGCCAAATAATACTAACCGTGTTTTAGGTTGTATGCGCGCATAGGCTTGAATAGCGCCAAGAACAATGTTCTTTGGAGCAAAATCGCCGCCCATCGCGTCAATTCCTATTCTAACCATTAGGGTAAGGTTTTAAAACTTTAATTAAGCGCTTGCTTTGTCAATCATCAAACGACCGCGGTAGAAGCCGCAATCGGGGCATACACGGTGATAAAGTACAGCCGAGCCGCAATTAGAGCAGTTGGCCAAAGTAGGCAAATCTAATTTGTCGTGTGTCCGACGTTTGTCGCGGCGCTGTTTTGAGATTTTGTGTTTCGGGTGAGCCATTTTATTTCAATTTTTTATTGTTTTTAAATTAATTTACCATGAAATGTTGCAATTTTTCCGTCATTTCCGGATTACATTGCCCCTCAGTATGAATGCGCTGAAGCGGCAAGGCTACATTAATACTGTCGTAAATATATTGCGACAGGTCAATTTCCCCTTCGGAAGGATCAAGCACTATCAAATCATCATCAGGATTTGAGTTGTCGCTTTTTCCGAAACGAACGGCTAATTCGCCGTTAGTACTTACCGTTAAAATCAAATTATCCAAACAGCGGTCGCAAGCAATATCTACCGTACCATTAATAGTAACAGTAATTTGCATACACGCCGACTGCTTGTCTAATAAGACCTCGGCAGAGAGGCTACCATGCTCTATTTCAGAGCCTTCAAACAGTTTAAAGAACGAATCGCCTATTTCAAACCGAAAAGAGTGTTTATCGTCTGAAAGGCCTTTAAATGCTACTATACAATTACTTACGTTTTTCATAGACGTAAAAATGGGCTACAAAGATAGTAAAAAAATAGAAGAATGAAAAAAAACCACTATCTTTGCAGTTTAGAATTAAAAATAAAGTAACATGAAACAAATTATTGCCAGTCCCCATGCTCCTAAAGCTGTTGGCCCTTACAGCCAGGCAGTTGAAGCAAACGGCACTTTGTATATATCGGGACAATTACCCTTAAACCCTGAAACTGGAAAAATCGTTGAAGGTGGTGTAAAAGAGCAAGCTATGCAATGTTTACATAATATTGGCGAAATCTTGACGGAAGCCGACTATAATTTTGCCGATGTGGTAAAATCAACGGTTTTGTTGGCCGACATGAACGACTTTGCTGCTGTGAACGAGGTATATGCCTCTTTTTATAAGGAACCTTATCCGGCTCGGGTATGCTATCAGGTGGCTAAGCTGCCGATGGGCGCATTAGTTGAAATTGAAACTATTGCCGTTAAATAAAATTGTAAAATCCATAAAAAAAACAGACATGGAGCAAAAAAATGAAATTAACATTGAATTAAAAGAAGACATGGCACAGGGAACTTATGCCAATTTGGCTGTAATTTCTCATTCGCCCAGTGAGTTTGTTATCGACTTTGTGTGCCTTATGCCCGGCATGCCTAAGGCTCAGGTAAAAAGCCGTATCATTCTTACCCCCGAACATGCTAAACGTTTGCTGAATGCCTTGCAGGAAAATATTAAGAAATATGAAAATATTTTCGGGAATATCAAGATGAAAGAAGGCGGTATGCCCTCTTTTCCGATGACTTTCGGCAGCGGCACGGCGCAAGCGTAAATCATAACCCATAACTAAATTAAATGAATTCTTTAAAAATTGTTGTATTAGCCAAACAAGTGCCCGATACGCGCAATGTGGGTAAGAATGCAATGAAAGAAGACGGAACTGTAAACAGAGCCGCGCTTCCTGCTATTTTTAACCCCGAAGATTTGAATGCGCTCGAACAGGCCTTGCGGCTGAAAGACCGTTTTATCGGTTCCACTATCCAATTATTAACCATGGGCCCCGGCCGCGCTGCCGACATTATCCGCGAAGGTTTGTTCCGCGGAGCCGATGGCGGCGTGTTGCTTACCGACCGTAAGTTCGCAGGCGCCGATACCCTTGCTACTTCCTACGCACTGGCGCAAGCGTTGCGTAAGATGCAGCCCGATGTAATCATTGCAGGTCGGCAGGCTATCGACGGCGATACGGCTCAAGTAGGTCCGCAGGTAGCCGAAAAATTAAGATGGCCGCAAGTAACCTACGCAGAAGAAATTGTTTCGTATGACGGTAAAGAAATGGTGGTTAAACGCCGCCTCGAACGTGGCGTAGAAACCGTAGCCGCCGCCTTACCTTTAGTAATTACCGTTCACGGCTCGGCACCCGCTTGCCGTCCGCGCCATGCCAAACAGTTAATGAAGTATAAACATGCTAAAACCCTGACTGAAATTCAGGAGGCAGGCGCCGATTACTATGAGGAATTGCAAAACATCGACTACCTGCGTATTCCCGAATGGGGTGTTACCGATGTGGGAGGAGAAGAAGCGCAATACGGACTTTCGGGTTCGCCTACCAAGGTGAAAAAGATTGAGAATATCGTATTTCAGGCGAAGGAATCCAAGAAACTTACTGCCGCCGATACCGATATTGATGATTTGATGAAAGAATTGATGGCTAACCACACTATCGGATAATTTGTGAATCTTTAATTTTGACTGTAACATGAATAATATATTTGTATATTGCGAATTAGAAGGAACAAAAGTAGCCGAGGTGAGCCTTGAGCTGCTGACCAAGGCACGCAGCTTGGCCGCTCAAGTAGGCGTTAAGGTCGAAGCGCTGGTGATTGGCCATAAGCTGGAGGGCATTGAAAAAGAATTGATGAACTACGGCGCCGAAATCATACACTTGGCCGATGACCAATGTTTAGAGCCTTTCCGCACGCTGCCGCATACTGCTATTACTGTTGGCGTGATGAAAGAAGTACAGCCGCAGGTTGCGCTCTTCGGAGCATCGAGCATAGGCCGCGACTTGGCTCCCCGCGTGTCCAGCGCGCTGAAGAGCGGACTCACAGCTGACTGTACCAGCCTTGAAATCGGCGACCATACCGATACTAAAGGAAATACTTATAAAAACCTGTTGTACCAAATCCGCCCGGCCTTCGGGGGGAATATTATTGCTACCATCATCAATCCCGAATGCCGTCCGCAAATGGCTACGGTGCGCGAGGGCGTGATGAAGAAAGAAGTCTTGCCGACTCCGGTGAAAGCTGAAGTAGTGCAGGTGGACGTGAAAAAATATTTAAATGATACCGACTTCGCAGTACGTATTATTGAACGTCATATCGAAGAGCGTAAAATTGACATCAAAGGCGCGGGAATCATTGTTTCCGGAGGTTATGGCGTGGGCAGCAAAGAGAACTTCAACCAACTCTTCGACCTTGCAGCAGTGCTGGGCGGCGAGGTGGGCGCTTCGCGCGCTGCTGTTGACTCGGGCTATGCCGACCATGCACGCCAAGTGGGACAAACCGGAATTACCGTTCGTCCCAAGCTCTATATCGCCTGCGGCATATCGGGACAAATTCAGCACACGGCCGGAATGGACCAGTCGGCAATTATCATTTCCATCAATACCGACTCCGCTGCTCCCATTAATCAAATAGCCGATTACGCTATTGTAGGCGACCTGAATGAGGTTATTCCGAAGATGATTGCTTCGTACAGAAGAAACAGTAAATAATAATAAAAAGTAGTTAGAGTAAAGGTTCTTTAGAAGAATGTCGCTACTATTTTATTCTTTCAAAAACAAAACTACTACTAACTACATTTAACTACTACTAACTACATGAACTACTACACCGACAACAAAGACATAGCCTTCCAGTTACAGCACCCCCTGATGCGTAAAATTGTGGAATTAAAAGAAAAGAATTTTGCTGATAAAGGCAAGTATCCGCACGCTTTTTTAGATGTTGACGATGCCTTAGACAGCTATGACAAGGTGCTGGCCATACTGGGCGAAATTTGCGGCGATATTTTGGCGCCCCATGCGGAAGCTATTGACCACGAAGGGCCGCAGGTGGTTGATGGCCGTGTGAAATATGCCACACACACGCAACAAAACCATGACGCCTTAACACAGGCAGGTCTCTACGGCATGTCGCTGCCCCGCGAGTACGACGGATTGAATTTCACTATGGTGCCCTACGTTATGGCTGCCGAGATTGTGAGCCGCGCCGATGCAGGTTTTGCCAATATCTGGGGTTTGCAGGATTGTGCCGAAACCATACATGAATTTGCATCGAAAGAAATAAAAGAAGAATTTTTACCGCGTATCAATAAAGGCGATACCTGCTCGATGGACCTTACGGAGCCCGATGCGGGAAGCGACCTGCAGGCGGTAATGCTGAAAGCCGAATGGAACGAACAAAAAGGAATGTGGCTGCTCAACGGCGTGAAACGTTTTATCACCAACGGCGATGCGGAAATTAAATTGGTATTGGCACGTTCGGAAGAAGGCACTACCGATGCCCGCGGCTTATCGTACTTTATTTACGCCAAAGAGTGGGGAGGCGTGCGCGTACGCCGTATCGAAAATAAATTAGGAATTAAAGGCTCGCCAACCGCCGAGTTGGTGTTTACCAATGCGCCGGCCAAATTAGTGGGCGAGCGCAAGCTGGGCTTGATTAAATATGTGATGTCGCTGATGAACGGTGCGCGTCTAGGCGTGGGCGCACAGTCGGTAGGCCTTTCCGAAGGCGCTTACCGCGAGGCCTTAAAGTATGCCCATGAGCGCATGCAGTTCGGCAAAACAATTGTCAACTTCCCGGCGGTATATGAAATGTTGGCAGTAATTAAGGCCAAACTACAAGCCTCGCGCGCCTTGCTCTACGAAACCGCACGTTTTGTAGATTTATATAAGGCTTATGGCTTGATAACCGAAGACCGCAAGTTGACGCCTGAAGAGCGTAGCGAACAGAAGAACTACCAAAAATTAGCCGATGCTTTCACTCCGCTATTGAAACTTTTTGCCAGCGAATATGCCAATCAAAATGCTTATGATTCATTGCAGATTCACGGCGGTTCCGGCTTTATGAAAGACTACCCGATTGAGCGAATGTATCGCGATGCCCGTATTCTCACCATTTATGAAGGAACTTCGCAGTTGCAGGTGGTAGCGGCTATTCGTGCGGTAACCACCGGCGCTTATTTGAACCGCATACGCGAGTACGAAAAAATGCCGTTGCGGGCGGAGCATGAGCAACTGCGGAAAGTTTTGATAACTATGGCCGAACAATACGAGAAAGCCGTTGAAATGGTAACCGACAAGAACGACGGCGAGCAGTTCGATTTCCATGCCCGCCGTTTGGTAGAGATGGCCGGACATATTGTGATGGGTTATTTACTCTTATTAGATGCACAGCGCAGCGATAGCTTTGAGCATTCGGCTGCTGTTTATATTACCCGCGGAAAAGTTTGGAACGACGAGCGTTTCAATTTCATTGCCAACTTTGTTCCCGACCACCTCGGCGCCTACAGCGTGATGAAAGAGACAAAGGCGGAATAGTTTGAGGCGCGAGGTGAAAGGTAAAGAGGAAATTATAATAGGGATATTTCGTAAATAAAATTCAAATCCCAACAAATTCAAAATGAATTTGTTGGGATTTTTTGTATCTTTGTGCCTTACCCCGAAAATACGGTTTCACGGCCAAAATCGGGGTAACTAAATTCGAAAAACTACAGTTTTTTGAAAACCCAATCCTGCTACAAAAGAAAATCCTGTCAAAATGTTTTACCATGAACAGGATTTTTTGATTTTACTGAATATCCCGAAGCAATCAATTCTCAATTTCCTGCGCGCCGTATCCCTCTACTGCTCCGAAGAATTTGAGCGCCTCGCGCCAGGGGTAGCGGTTAGCATACATGCTAACCGACGACTGTATGGTTCCGGTCATGTTCATGCCCATTGCCTGACGGAATGTGTTTGCAGGCGAATTGGGATCGTGGCTTGTGGTTTCCTTGTACGACGTTGACAGAAATCCGTTCAGGTAAGGCTCGTTGATGACGTCCTTGAAGAGGGCGGGGTCGCTCATCGACTTGTTGCCGCCCGATTTTGCAAGTTGGTCAACATCTGAAAAATCCTCAACGTTCACGCGCATGTACATGCCGCCGCCGGGCAGGGTCAGGTCGCCCTGCCTGTTGAGGAAGAAGATATTGTTTTCGGCGGTGGTAACGCGCGCCGCTTCCCGCGCCTTGTCGCTCTCGCTGCGTGTGCGGTCAATGCCTGCAAAAATGCTTAACCCGATGATGTTGTTGTTCAGGTAGTGGTTAATGTTGCCTGTCATGAAGCGATAACCGTAGCCCATGTCGCCCAAATCGCGTGTGCGCGACCATGAAAAGAGAACGGTGTTGTACGAGAAATGTATTTCTTTGGTCTCAACGGCCATTCCGCCGCCGGGGATTTCGCAGGCTGCCATCACATTGTTGATGAAGATACAGTTGGTGATGACCATCTTTTTACCCCCAAACATTCCGTTGACGGCATAGTTGGGACCATTAATAAAGGCGCAGTTACGAATGGTAACATCGCAACGCGAATTGTTCAGATTAATCATGCTCGTTTGCTTGGTGAACACGCTGGAGGTGGTCAATTCTGCTCCTCCCACACCCGATGTGCCAATGGGGTTCATCATCGGCGAAACCACGCCTTCGGGCTTGCCTTCGCCCCGCGTATTATACGAGATGGAATTGCCGCGGTCGAAAATCAAACCGTCAATCACCACCTCGGTGTTGGGCGTGTTGATTTTAATCTGCATGGTGCCTCCCGACGCTTCGGTTGTTCCGTTGGCTTCGGGCGTAGGTTGCACCATAGTGAGATGTGTCAACACGTCGCGCACGGAAAAATCTGTCGAATAGCCGCCGAAAATCTTCACAGGCTTAGTAACATTGATGTTACCTTTGTTCAATGTGCCGTAGTAATTACCTTCGGCAACGTAGATAGTTGCATTCTCCGAAGCTGCGTCAATTGCCTTCTGAATGTTTTTGAAAGGTGCGGATTGGCTTCCGTCGTTGCCGTTGTTTCCTGTTTGGGAACTCACATACAATTGCGCATATACGCTGATGTTTGCTGCGAATATGACGGCTATCGCCGCCATTATTCTAAAGATGCTTTGTTTTTTCATTTTTATTAGTCTTTAATTGTCGATTCTAAAACCTGAATCTGCGCGATGTTGATGCGCTCTATTTCGGTCAGGTGCGAGGTTACATCGTCGTATTGCGGAATATACCACTCCTTTGCACCAAAATAATTTGCCATATCCGCAGTTTTGAATTTATAGCCGTAGCGCGCAAATATTTCGTTGCGCATGATTTTGAGATTTGGGAGCGCGGGATATCCTGCGTAAAGCTGCAGTTCTTCCTTTGTCATCACCTGTTCCGAGGCGAGGGTAAACCGTCCGCAGACGCCCTGTTTTTCTTCCAACGGCAAATTTGACCACGCTTCGGCGGTTTTGACCAATGCGATGCTTGGCTGCGATTCGTCTTCTTCCCACCAGTTATCTTCGGCACTGAATTTTGCGGGGAAAAGTTCTAATCCTGTAAGGGTTTTTCTTACGACGTATGCCCTGTCCTTATTGGAATGTACGATGGTCAGCACGGGGCTTTCATATTCTTCGCCGAAAGTGAACTCAGCACAATCGCTCGTGTCCCACAATCCCGATACGCAGCATTTGTCTGTATGGAAAGTAATCGTTTTGTCGGCGGCGCTACTATATGTTCCTGCCAAGCCGTAGCGGAGATAGTTGTTCAGATACAGGGCGCGCAAATCGCCTCCCTCCATCTTTTTCCACACATCTTTTACTGCCTTTGTGCGTAGGTCGCTAAAAATCAATAGCGGTTGTTCGCCAACGATGCGGTATTCCACGATGTCGCCCTTTTTGAAAGGACCGTAATCGCTGCCCGCTGTCGTCATTCTTCCGTCGGCGTCAAGCAGTACCTCGTGTCCGATGCCTCCTTCGTGCAGGGTGCCGCCTACAAAGTAAATCGTATTTCCGTCTGAACGGAACGCAGCGTCAAAGTCGCGCAGGTCATAAAAGAAAGGGCGGTAAGAGGCAGAACCGTCTGTCCAATAGTTTACCTCATAATGGTTATCTTCCGTCAAATCTAACCGCCCGAAAAGGTTTGCGATGGTTTGCTGCCGCGGGGTTTGCGCCGCAGCGCTTATGGTTGTCAGAACCATGATTAATAGGATTAATTTGATTTTCATAATGATATTAATTTTTAATTGTCAGTTGGCAATTCTCAATTCGTATGCGGATTTTCCTTTCCGTCACTGTCAATCCAGAAGCGTTTGCCGTCGCGTTCTACAAAGGCTACTTCGCCATACATGGTACCAAACAAATCCATTGATACGCTGTCGTATTTGAATGGAACTACCAATTCGTTTTCCCTGTTTATAAATCCCCATTTTCCGTTGCGTTTGACGGGCGCCAAGCCGTTGTTAAATTCGAGGATAGCATCGTATTCGGCACGGATAACGATTTTGTCGTTGGGTTCGACCAATCCCCATTTGCCATTCAGACAAAAACCCCAATTTTCTTCCACGTTAAAGTGTAAATTATCGTACTTCAATGAAAGGACTGTATTGCCATTGAAATCGACACAGCCCCACTTGCCGTCTTTTTCAACCCTCAACCAATTATCATGTACGGGAAAGTAATAATCCAATTTGTCATAAATAAGCGGCACTACTACCTCTTTGGTGGCTTTATTGATGACACCCACTTTGCCGTTTGATTTTGCAAAGACCAAGTTTTCATGAAATGCCGACACCTCCTCGTCTTCCCATACCTCGTCATACATTGGCTTACTGCTGCGCCACGCTGACAAGGTCATTTCGCTGTCTAAAGCGATGTCGTAGAACCTGATTTCGTATTCAGGCTCGGTATAGACGTGAAACCAGAAACTTGTTGCAAAATGGCTGTCCATGTTGCTGCCTCCCTTTACGGTATAATAAGGTTCGGCGACGGTAGGCGTCTCCACAATCATTACTGCAGCGTTGGGAAATTGCATTTCGGGCAGCGATAAAATATCTTTCGTGATAGTTTCTTCCGTGATTTGATTTTGGGCGACCGCGAGGGTTGCCCCTACGGTTGTTTTCGACTGCCTTATTATTTTGCTAAACAGCGAATACACTTCTCCGTATTCCTCCTCCCTTTCATCGGGCGAAAGTTTTTTACCGTTATCGCCGAGACCCCGAAAACAACTCCCTTTTTTAACATACCACCTCCGCTCTTTGCCTGCGTTTGATTTAGAGTAAATAAACGACAAATACCTATCTAAAAAATAGTACTCGACTGTTTCGTTTGCGAGAGAGGCTACTATTTTTTCCAATTCTTTTTCGGAATAATAATACGTCAGCATGGCGCCTCCAATGCTTAAATCTAATACTTCTTTTTTGTCAATCCACGCCCAGTTGTTAATGGCATTGATGCGTTGAAAATTGGGACGGAGGTCGTTTTGTACGTACTTTTCCGCAGCGGGGTCGTCTTCTACAGGTTCTCCATACGAAATGTCAATTCCGCGCTTGTAAAGGCTAAAACTTCCTTTTTTATCCCAATGTGCGAGTGTGATGCAGATGGCGTTCATAGAGGGCGATGCCGAAATTACGACATCGCCGTTTTCGCAAATCGTATAATCGAAACGCCAATAAGTATGGTCTTTTTCAAATTCTTCTCTGTCGAACTCGTAAGCTGAGGGGATTGTGAAAGGGAGGTCGGTTGCTTTCAGCGCTCCTGTTTTGCGGTCGAAAGTAAAACACTTCAGCCACGGCTCGGGAGGATAATTGTAACTTACCATGACTCGGTCGTTTGCAGCAGTTGGTTGTTCATACCAATACATTTGCAACTCCTTATGTCCATATTCGGCGTTCTCGGCAGAGCGGTAAAGATAATGTCTCTCGTCTGAATAAGTGCGGTCGTACTTTTCGTTGATTTCGGGAACCTGCGCAGCAAGCGTTCGGGCAATGGATTGAATGTCTGTTTTTGTTTGCCCGAAAGCCGTTGCACAAATTGTCAGAACCGAGATTAATAGGATTAATTTGATTTTTTGGTTTGACATGTAATTTTAATTTTTTTTTGGTTAATGGTTTTTTATCTGTCATTTCGGGCGGTGCCCCTACGCCGTTGGGCAAATGGGCAACGTTTATTGTTGCTGTAGGGACAAACCTATGTGTTTGTCCTGTTCATTTGGGCGAACACGCATTTGGGCGAACACACCGTAGGGGCGAACACGCATTTGGGCGAACACACCGTAGGGGCGAACACGCATTTGGGCGAACACACCGTAGGGGCGAACACGCATTTGGGCGAACACACCGTAGGGGCGAACACGCAGGTTCGCCCCTACGGATAATCTTGGCCATTCAGAATTTTGTATTTGTAAAATCGGTTGCCGTCCCATTTGTAATACGCTATCTTTCCATCAATGACGTATTCATCGTAAACAGAATAGTTTTTTTCGTAAAATTCCCATACGTCTAAATATACGGCGAAGCCCTCTTTGTTAAAATCTCGATAGTGGAACTTCATCTTTTTACTGAAAAACTCTTTCGCTTTTTGGTAAAAGGCTTGGTTGTTGAAATTGGTTTCAACAATCATTTCGTCAACGGTCGGCATCTCTATCGGACGTTCAATTTCGGTAAATTCTCTGGTTTCGATGTTATAGTTCAGTGTTTTATCCGATTTTACTAAAAATCCGTCCAAGCCTGAACCGTATTGTACAATCAGCAGCACATTGCCCTTGTCTTCGGTCAGATAGCCTGCCATTTCCCATGCATCGTATCCGTAGTCGTGATGCAGGTAATGAGAGAAAACGGCAGGGTTCACGTAATCGTCGTTGCCGAGATAGTTCGTTACGACTTCGCGGCGCTGTTCTTCCGTTTTGAGATAGTCGGGCATAACCGATACGGGAAGTTGGCAGATGATTTCCAGTAATAATTCGCTGAATGCCTTATCGCTCATTTCTGCTACTGCTTCTTCCAAGATTTCTATCTGCGTCTCATTGTCGGCTGCTTCTGTTTTCGGCTGCCGATGCCCACAAGATGCTGATATAATTATCAGAACTGTAACTAATGTGATTTGTTTGATGTTCATGATGCTGTTCATTTTTTATTTCAAATAATTGATATACATAGATATAACTAACCTGCCTTCTTCATTAAGCAATTCAACGATAAGGGACGCTCCGTCGCTGCTTCGGTCATAACGCCACCATGACTCGAACCATTCCGGTCCGCCTTCCTGTTGAACAAAACCCGCTCCTCGGAGCTGTTGTTTGTATGATTCCGTAAAACCTGCATCGTCATAGATATATGCTGTACTCGTCATTCCTTCTTCGGGAGGTGAAAAGTCGTTATATGGAATAACTGCGCCCTGACGCGTGGGGACAGGGAACATTCTGTCGGGGATACTTGAATAATAATACTGCAATTCATTCCATTCCTTCAAGCTGTTTACATTGTCTGTTGTGAACGGTGTCCATCTAACATCTTCTTTTTCGTTATGCACAGCCCAAAGAGCCTGAGACTGTTGTTGTGTAACCTGAGCATAAAATATATGATAACTGCTCTCCTCCTCATTCGGTTCTGACGCCGCCTCTGCCACTATTACCCTTTCGGTATTGGCCTCGTAAAATGTTTGTCGCCCAATGCCACTGTTAAACGCAGAATTTGACCACTCAAAGGAGCCGTCTTTTTTAATTCCGTTCATGCCCCTGCCGTCGAAGGTAAAGCCATATACCTTTCCTGCTTGGTAACGCAAGACTCTTATTTCACCGGGGAAATGTTCGATAAGCACTTCAGGTATGCCGTCGCCGTCAAGGTCAACGATGGCAAAACGCATCTCTGTTTCTGCAACATTTTTATCCCTGAAGTAATCTTTCAGGAAGATATTTTGTTCCTTTTCCGCATCGATATGCGTTGTTTTGTTGGTTAATACCGCTTTAAATATTTTCAGGATATTTGCAGGGCTATTCCCGTCGGTGTTTCCCAAGCCGTCCTTATTGCAATAAAAATTAATTTCATAGAACTGCTTATCAACAAATCCTTTTGGCAACAGGGGATAGACCTCGTCTAATTTGATATCGAACACGTCCTGGTCTTTAAAATCACTCAAATCGACCGTGCCATTAATGGTCGTTATTACTGCAAAATCGTTATAAACAGCAACTTCAAATTCATAGCCTTTTTCATTGTAACGGAACGAATTGCCGCTTAAACGGGCTGTTCCCTGTATGTCTATCTTTATCCAAAACATACCGTTTATTTCGACTTTAATTTGAAAATCTACTTCGCCTGCTTTTGCTGCGGGCGCGATGCGGATTTCCCTTTTATCCCATTCGCCGATTTGGTATCCGTACAGGCGTCCGCCGACAACCGCTGTTTCTTCGGGTAAAAACGGCGTTGCGCGAGGACGGGCTGCACTGTTTGACGTACACAGTTCAAATTCGGGAAAGAGCCAGTTGTAGAATGCATCGGGGTGCTTGGCTATTTCCTGTTCTGCGTCGGGCGACAGTTTTTGCTGTTTCAAGTTCCAACTGCGATGCTCGCCTGATGCATTGGGCACCGGGCCCCAGTTTGCCTCAAATACATTGTCGGTAATTTTTCCTGTGAACTGCGCGTAGAGGCTGCCGTCGTTTATATCAAAGCCTGCGCCGCGCACATTACCTTCCTTATCAATAATGCCGACAATCGGAACGCTTGCGCGTTCCTGAAAGTTCGGGTCGATATATTCGCCGCGAAACACATGAGCCATTCGGGTGAAAATAACCACTTCTCCTTCATTGCCAAGCCAGTAATGATGCTCGGTTTCAAATGAGCCACCGCTTCCGCAAGCGGCGGTTATCAGCAGCATGGCTGCAATCAGTAAGATTCTTTTCATGTTTATTTGTTTAATTGTTTAACTGTTTAGTTGTTTAATTGTTTATTTGTTGATTTGATGAAGGTTGATTAATCACTAACCACTAATCACTAATCACTAACAACTAACAACTAATCACTAACCACTATTAATACCACCAGCCGTCGTCTTCCTGTATGCCGCTGCATTTGCCTGTGAAAGGTTTGCCGTATAAGACTACGCTGAATTCGAGCGTAAAGGTGCCGTCAGATTGTTTGGTAAGCTGCACCCAGTTGTCGCTGCCTGACAGATTTGCATTAGAGGGGTAACTCTCGTCGCCGAAACCATAATAAGTTCCACCTATTGCGAGGTCGCCAGAAAGAGCATAATTTTTGTCGTAACTCTGATTGAAAGAGGCTTTTTGCCCGAGCAGGTCGTCCCACACTCCTATAACCAATAAGTCGGGTTCGTCCCATATACTACTACCTGCGGGTACTACAGGGCAGAGACCTATTACTACACTTTGGCTACCGTCACCGTTTGTAACATAAACACCCCTTGCCCATTTAACCTCGAACACCTGTCCGTCGTAGGTGTAGGAGTTGGTTACTTGCGGTTCTTCGCCGCCGTTGTCTTTCGAGCAGCCTGCCAGCGCTGCGCCGACTATTGCTGCAATCAGTAAGATTTTTTTCATGTTTATTTGTTTAATTGTTTAACTGTTTAACTGTTTATTTGTTTATTTGTTTAATTGTTTATTTGATTTGATGAAGGTTGTTTTTTCGTCATTGCGAGGTACGAAGCAATCTATACCTTTCACTAACAACTAATCACTAACCACTAATCACTAATCACTAACCACTAATTTAGTTCGGCAGTTTAATTCTGTGCATGATTAAGTGTACCTTGGTTTTGCAGGCGTCATTATTCAAATCGCCGGGTTCACCCTTCGTAAGACCGCTTTTATATACCATCTCAACCCATTTCCATTGTTCGTTAGGATTGGTTGAAGGCGGGAGCGATGTGCTGACGCTTCTACCCGAAATACCGCCCACATGGTCAATCACCCAGTCTCCTTTTTTGGCTTTTTTGCCATAAAGAAAAATATCGTCGCAACCACCACACTGGTTGTAACTTACCGTTGCAATCTTGACAAAACCTGCCGGAATATGTTTCAGGGCGTCTCCTGCTTTAGCTGCAAGAATTTCCGTATAGCCCATTTCGGCTTTATCGGTAATCATTTTGCTGTACACCGTGAAAATCTTTGATTCGGAAGCATCTTTATCGGCATCGAGAAAGGGGTCGTTGTTTTTATTCCAAACCACTTCGGGCGTAAAAATATCGGGTCCGTTAGCCCTGTTTGTGAGGTCATTCAATACGGTATAAGGAAAGGTTGAATTGCCTGAGTTCAGAAAGGCCTGATATTGCTTCTCATCGCCGCTGTTTTTAAGATGAAACCGCAATACGCTGAAACCGTTGATGATTCCCTGTCCGGTGGGGAATCCGTTAATAACTGTTTGGGAAGCCGCAAGCCTTGTCTCAAATGCTTTCTGCACTTCATTGGCTTTGGTTGGATTCACTGGAGCGATGATTTTCCAGAGCGGAATCATGGCATTTGTTTCATCAAATACACCGTCCAAACCACAGGCAGCCATATTGTTTGTAGCAAGCCCTTTCATCCAGTTGTTCAATTGGTCAACGAATTTACCTAAATCCGTACCTGCATCAATGTTGCCGCCGCCATCTTTAATAAATTTAAAATAGGTATTCTCCGAGAAGTTTTTGTATTTTTTTTCGCTTTTGTTTATTGATGAAGCACTTAATCCTGCAAAAGAACCTTTGATGGTGGCTTCAATTTCCGAATCGCTCGTAATGGTCGAACCTACGTAGGTATAATAGGCTTCGATGACGCCTCCCCAGTTGCATCGTGCAATCATGTGCGACCCGTAGGTATCAAGCAGTTGTGTGGCAGTTTTGGTACTCACATCTGTTTTAAACTGCGCCGTCCAATAGTTCGACAGGTTTTTGGCGTCGGGTGCATTGATATACTCCCGCATCATCACAATTTGCACATTATACTTGGCAACTTTGGATTCGGTTTTAGACGATTTCGCCTGCGAATAATTGGCTGCTACGTCCACAGAGAAAGCGCCCTTGTAACTGACTTTGTTTTTAGACGAAAAATTTTCGCTCATCTCTTTTACCGTATTTGCCACAGAAATGGTGGTTTCCTGTGTTTTGCCCAAACCGGAGTTTTGGACAATTCTCTTTTCCGCATTCAGTTTATCCACATCTATTATGGGTCTGTTAAAATAGATGTACTTACTGGAAACCGTAGCGGCTTTGGTGATGTCAATACCGCGTCCGAGCGCAGTATTTGTCATTGGCTGCACCGTTGGCGTGGTGTTGGTAACTGTTGCGGCAGGTTGCGTTGCAGGCGTGCGCGCCGGCTGTCTCTCCAGCGTTCTTGTTTGCGCAATGGCGCTGAAATTTACTGCGAGCATGAAAGCTATCGCCATCATTACTCTAAAAAATTGATTTTTTTTCATTTTGTTTGTTTTATTTGGGTTGTTTGTTTTTAAAATCATAATTATCTGACTGTTTTATTATTTGCTCCTTCCATTGTTTTGTTCTTAAGCCCTTTTCTTGTAAGAACAAATTCATCTTTCTTTCGCAGGTTGGCCATTGTTGCCTTGGTTTCCTTTTCGTGGTAATGACGTACGCCTTTATTGCGGTATCTTGCATACATAAAACCGTAGAAAATAAAACCTAAGGTTAAGAAAATCCAACTGTAACTGTCATCGCTGTTTTCCAAGACTAAAAAAGGCATTGTTATCAAAAAAAGAATAAAACCTATTATCTCTACAAGAACAGATACGCCAAATAATTTGAGCTGATGTATGGGTACGCTTCCCATCGTTTCTTTTGTTCGTGCATTGACCGCTACATAATGGAGCAGGTTTTTGTTTTTTTGATGATAACTGTACAGCCATACAGGAAAATAGGCCGCTTTCCATTGCTCTCCTTTCACCACCAGATCTTCCCTGTGCCAGGCAACGCCGCGGTCGTATGTTTTTAAGGTATCGTTCGCTTTATGGCGCGTTATATCTTTTGTCTGCGTAGTTACACGTCCCTTTAACTGTTCGATATTGGTATCTCTTTTTTCGGAGGTGTAGCCTTTTAAATAGTTAGCATTCCATTTAAGGCTGTTTTCAATATCAAAAGGCATAATCGCGTTGATAATGTTGTTTGTTTTATTGCTTGCCTTACTGTTTAATTTGTCTGCGCTTGATTCAACGGTTAATCCGTCAACAACTATATCAAATTCCCGTTCCACATTATATAAATCTGCATCATAGAATGTTTCCCTGTCTTTTCCTGCTCCGCGGCTATAGCTTTTGACCTGATGTTCGCCCTGACCCGAAAGATTTGCGTGCGCATTCACATCGACTACCATGTAGGGCAGGTAAACGCCCATCACATTGTCGGCAGTAAATTCCTTTTTGAACTGCGGGTGGGCAAAAAACTTGCGTTTGGCTACAAACTTTTCAATCTTGCCTTGAGCCTCTTCTTTTTTTATCTTAAACGGTAAAACGACGTCGGGCACAGCACCGTTGGGGATTTGCTGATTCACCGATAAGGTGTTGCGGCACCAGTGGCATCGCGCCTGCAATGCCGAGGTGGTATCAATGACCACCTCCGCAGCGCAACTGCTGCATTTAAAGGTTAATACATCGTTGGCATCTGCTGCTATGTTTTGAGCACCTGAGCCAATTATCTGACCTTCCAATGTGCTTAGATCGCTCTCTAAACCTGCCGCTTTTTCCGGCTCAAATTCGTGCCGACAAAAATTGCATGTCAAAAGCCCTTTATTTATATTGAGCGAAATATCAGTCGCTCCGCACTTGGGACATTTATTTTGTCCGTCTTTTGCGCCTTCATTCGTTTGAATAATTCTTGCTTCTTCCATGATAATTTATTATTTATCAATTTTTATTTTTATTAAATTAATCCAACCCTTCAAAGGGTTTTGCAAAAGAAACTTCTCTTACCTGCGAATACATATCGCAACTGTCGTTTACGATAAAATATTTTCCTTCGCTCGGCTCTCCGGGTTTAAGCGTTTTAACGACGCTGACCGGACTCCATACCTTGTCTTTTCCGCCTTCAACGTTGATGTCCAAATAAAGAATCATCGCTTGAAAGGTATTGCTGTTTTCGTGCTTCACGCCCGGTCTGGTTCTTATTGTTACCGTATAAGGTTTATCGGGCGTATAGCCGTTTTGCCAGCTTGCGCCTTTCAGATAGGCCGCCATTTGATAGGGGCGCGAATAAGTATCGTTTGGACGATTCAGTTCATTCAGACGGCTTACCGTTTGATTGACATTGGTTCTCAGGTTGTTCAATTCGATACACTCCTTTCCGAGCGTTTTGTCCCGACTATACATTTCGTAAGCCATCACCTGCAAGGCAATAGCGCCGTGAGGCTCATTGCCGATTTGTTCGCGTACCTGCAGAAATTCCTCAATAGAAGCGGGAAAGCGGTTAAAAGATACCGTTGCCGTTTGTTCTGCCGACCATACTGCGTGGTCAATTTTACCGTTTATGGTTACTGTAACAGTTGACATATTTATTAGTTTTATTACTATTAATTAATTCTCAATTACATTATTGGCGGAGGAGGTGGAGGCGGAACTGCGCCAAATACGGCAGCTAAGGTCGGTACTGTCCCTGCGGCAGCCCAGGCGGGCATTCCGGCGCACCAAACCAATGTATTCGGTGTCAACTGTCCTGCTTGTGCCATTTGCTGTAATTGCTCCATGGCGAAGGGTCCCTGTTGCACGCCACCCAGCATCGCATGAAACATTGGTTGTTGCGGCGGCATTGGCGGCGGCGCTTGCTGCTGTTGCTGCATGGGTTGGTTTTGAATAAACTGCGATTGGGGTGTTGCCTCTTGCTGCTGCGTAGCTCCCATCATGTTTCCTGCTGCTCCCATTCCCATTCCCATAAATGCCATTCCCATTCCGCCGCCACCGGTAGGATTTTCACCTACTGCCTGCATACCGCGGGCAACCGATTGCTGCATGAACGAACTTCCGCGCGCGCCTGATAAAGCGTCTGCTTTTTTGACGTCGCTCAGCAATTTTTTCGTATCCTCGTCATATTCAATGGCTACCAAGGCCACTTTTACTATTTCCAATCCACGGTCTGATTTCCATTGATAACCGTCTTCAACGGCTTGCGTCAATGATTGTGCGAAACCAATCTGATCGCCTTGAATTTTAGTGATGCGGTTGCCTTTGCTGGGGTCGTTGGTGTAATTTGAAAATGCAGCCGACAGACTGCCTACCACTTCATTAAACAATTGCGATCCCGCATCGTTGTCCATATCCGCAAAATCGAATACAGGGGCGTCGGGCTGCAAATATTGGGCAGGCACAAAGTTTTTCACAAAGAGTATCGGGTCGATTATTTTCATGGTATAGGTACCGCGTGTAACCGCTCCGACTTGCGCTCCGAGATAAGCGTCGTCCCAATAGATTTCCGATTGTGTTCCAAATCTATTGTTTGGAATTTCTTTTAGATTAACGTAAAACGCTAATTGTTGCGCTCCCGGTTGTCCGCCAAACTTAAACCTTTCCCAGGAAGTTTTAACAAGAGGCGATAAAAATCCATCTCCGGAGAAGATTGATTTTGAATTTTGGTCGTCCGACCTGTATTCAAATCCTCCCGCTTCGGCGATGAAACCGGTAATGGCTCCATCTTGAAAGGTGATGAGCGCCGTTCCCTCCGGCACAATGATTTTGCTGCCGTTAGTAATAACGTTTTTCGAGCCTTTGGTGTTTGAGCCGCGACCTGCGTTTTGACCTTGCGGTACTGCTTCAAATAAGGCTGCTGTTCCCGGAACGCCGGGTTTGGGCATCAGGAAGTCTTTCCATTGGTCGGCAAATGTGCCACCGATTGCCCCTGCGAATGCTTTAATAAATCCCATAATAGTAATTTTGTTAATTGTTGATTTTGTTTTTTGCCGCAAAGTTAGGGGGCATATTTTTAATATGCACCAGTAAAATTGACAGTAGAGCACCAGTAAAAATACCAGTAGCCCACTGGTAAAATTACTGGTGGATTTTTGACTTATGCCAATATTTGAAGGGGCGAGGAAGTAAAATAAGCTAATAAAATTTGTTTTAATTAGCTTGTTTTCAGATGATAAGGTTGAAAATTATTTATGGTTTTGAACCTTTGTCTTAAAAAAACGTCTAATAAGAAAAGAAGCCCTGTTCGGGACTGGGTTTACTATGTTAAAATTTTCACGCTATTTTCGTTAATTCAAGCGAACGACCATAATCTGTAATATCTTCGTAGCTACAGTCTTCAAAAACAGTGTTTTTAAAATTTACATTCTCACATTCTGTTCCTGAAAAATCAATATCATGTAGTTCGGCGTTAGAAAAATCAATATCACATAGTACGGCTCCAGAGAAATCGACCTTGTTAATACGGTCATGATCCAATTCGGTATCTATAATTTGAAGCTTGCTAAATTTTGCTTCTTTGAAATGAACATCATTTAATTCAGCATCTGAAAACCAACATCCACGTATTTCAGCATTATCGAAACGGATATTATTTAAAAATTTAGTACACCCAAAATCTGTACAATATAATTTTGCTCCTCCAAAATTAACATTGCTTAATTCTGCATCAAAAAAATGAACACCGTGAAAAGGGTCATCAATATTATCGCCATATATGTGCAATTCTGCGCCATCGAAAAACACATTCTTTAATGTTGCTTTATTGAAATCAACTCTGCTCATCTCTGCTATTTCTGAAATAAACTTGGCTAAATTGGCTCCTTTGAAAAAGACATTGTCTAATTTAGCTTCTCTGAAACGGACATCGTTTATTTTTGCGTTGTTGAAGTCTATATTATTTAATGTGGCCTCTTCGAAATCTACATCGCTTAATGTAGCCTCAGAAAAACATATATTTTCTGAATCACTCTTACCTATTAATTTTGCATTTTTGAAGGTTACATTATTTAATTTTGCATATCTGAAATTAATATTGTTGAGTAACTCAGCATTCTTAAAATCAACATTGTTTAATTCGGCAGCATCGAAATCAATATTGTATAATGTTGCGCCATCGAAATCGACAAGGTTTATTATAGTAGCATAATCATAAAAATCTTTGGTACAATCTGAATCAACCATACTCATTTTTACAAAATACTTTATTCCCTCTAACTCAACCTCGCTTCTAGTGCCAAAATAAAAATTAAATCCGCATAAAAAAGATTTTGAAAGATTCTTACTACATCTGTCAAAAATGCATTTATGATTATTATCCCTTTTAAATAGTATACTTAAAATAGCTTGAATCTCGTTTGAAGGCTCCTTTTTATGTTTTTCTTGGTATTTTTTTTCCCCCGTTACAATACGGATATGGGCACAAAGAATTTCGCAAACAAGTTGGAGATATTCTTCCGGAAATTCGTTTGCAAGGAAATAGAGGTTATTGGCTCCGCCAATACGAGTAGATTCCGTTTCGTTACCCAATTGTTCAACGCCAGACGAAAAACGAGTTTCACGCAATTGTTTTTGCTGAATTTGTATTAGTTCGTTCTGTTTTTCAATTTGAACATTGAATTGTTCATTTTGTGCTTTATGTAATTCTTCCCGTTTTCTATCTTGTTTTTCTGTCTCTTCCCTTCTACGTTTTTTAAGCCAAGAAACAAAATAAATAACAGAAGATATGATTGTTAGTAGACCAGAAACAACATAAAGTAATGTAAAATAAATGTCATTAATAGCAACCATACTAAGTTATAAATTATATAAAAACTTCTTCATAATGTTTAAAGTGTTGTGCTTCCTATTTGTTAGACCATTTTTCGTCGGTTCTTAAGTGACGCTTTGCAGGTTTAGCATTGCAAATTTAATACATTTTTTCAAATAATACTTTTTTTATTTCATTTTTCACAAAGCGGAACGGAGTGATGGCGCGCCGAAACGAAGTTCCGCTTTGAATCGCAATTCATTACGACACCTTTCCAACAGGACTGTAGCTTTTCACCGGCGGCACATTTTCTATTCCCTGATGAGGACGTTCCATGTTGTAAAACGGGGCTTAATAGTCAAAAGTGGTGATGAAATAGCTCTTTTTTTCATTAATAGTCAAAAGTGGTGATGATTATGGCGGGATTAATCCCGCCATAATCATTTAAAAGTAGCTTTAAAGTACT